>FUFK010037784.1_pt1 | contig 30778 bp, 31 predicted proteins | sample 1021851 | NCBI WGS metagenome assembly FUFK01 (sample SAMEA51879418, study PRJEB19060) | metagenome | reverse complement strand
GACGAAATCATGACGATGCTCGATAGGACAGGATTGCTTCATGGCTACAGCTTCAACAGCTGGAGTGATGTAGTTCAATATAATGAGGCATTTATAGAGGAGTGGCTAGGAAGCTCACAAACCTCTTTATACTATTCTCTTCAAGTTATGGGCGATGTACAGGACAAGTCTGATGCTTATGCAGCACTAGCAGATACTGACATTGACAGTTACTTGGATAACATACTAAATGAAAACAAAATCGAATGTGACTGCCAACAATGAACACCCACTTCCCCAGCAGAACTTTATATAGACACAATTCACAGCTATCACAACCAATATTAGATGAAATGTTAAGACTTTGTAAGAGCTTGCCATATCACGCAAGTCTTACTGAAGGAAACGATAAACCTGTTGACAAGAGAGCGTCTCAACAGTGTTGGTTGCGTTATGATTCATGGATTGGAGGTATATTACATAACATATTAATCAGTGCTAACAACGCATACTTTCACTACGACCTAAATCATTTTGACTCTGAGATACAAGTTACTAAGTATGAACCCGGTCAATTTTATGAATGGCATGTAGATCAGTTAAAAGCTGACAACCTAATGAAAAGAAAGTTATCAATATCGTTAGTGCTGAATAATGATTTTACTGGAGGAGATTTACAGCTGCTTGAAACTGACTCATTGTATAATGAGACAGCGACTACAGTACAATTAAGTGCTGGTGATGCTGCTGTATTCCCATCGTGGGTAGTACACCGTGTAACCCCCGTCACGTCTGGAACAAGATACAGCCTTGTTGCTTGGATGAACGGCCCACAATTTAAATAATCATGAACCCCTACATAAAATTAAAAAATAGAAAAAGAACATGGACTCCGGTCCAACCTACAAAAGGAGTATTAAAAGAAGGTGCTGAAGAAACCATCAAGCGTGCACTCGCAATACGTCATATGGAGCTACCAGTTGGAGAATTTATTTCTCAGGGACTGGAGAAAGAAGTCCCGGAAACAGCGAGGACACTTCTTGAGTCAAACGTACAAGACGAGATTAAACATGATCTCGCTTTGGGCTTCATTGTTGACGCCCATGGTGCTGATCTACAATCCGAACTGGAAGCAAAGAGGTTAAGAGATGCTTGGATTGCACACCCTGACCATACTATCACAAAGGCACTCGTTGCAGAGCGAGCTATATTCTTTGTTCTACTTCCTATGTTTCGCTTTCTTGGTGACGCTGCTCTCAGAACAGTATCAGCTGATATATCCAGAGATGAACAGATACACGTTGCGACAAATAGTCTCGTATGTGCTGAGTTGGGTCTTGTTCCTAGCTCTTCTTTGGATAAGCTTCGGAAGGCAACTATACAATGGGTACTACAACCCTTAAAAGAAAACAACACTGATAAATATTTAGCGAAAAAATTTTGGCTGGATGCGAGCGATCAGTTAATGTATCAGGGCAAAGCCCCACAGTTTTCTGACACAAAAGCAGCTCGTATGCCAGCGTTCTTTGAACATGCAAACACCAACCTCCCACAATATGCTTGAGTCCATTATTGGACCAACAATTAGTTCTATACAAGTAGAGCTAGAAGAAACTTTCCCACCCGTCACACCTCATCCTAAGCAAGACCTAGGCTCGATCATGTATCTAGCTGGACAGCGTTCTGTTGTGGAGTGGTATAACAAACGAATCAACAAGGATGAAATCTAATGGGTAGAAGAAGATCCAGAAACAGAAGAAGAAACAGAACAAGAGCTAGAACAGCCAGATCTAGAGCAAGGAGAAGGGTAACGAGAAGAGCAGCACCTTCTCGTAGAAGAAACGTTAGACGTACCCCAAGAGCAAGGGTAACAAGAGCACCAAGAGCAACGGCAGCAAGACCCTCTGCACCAAGAGCAAAGGCAGCACCGTCAGGAGCACCTAAGTCAAGACAGCAGAGAATGAGAGATGCTGCTAGAGCTCGTCACGCAAACTTTAAGAAAACTAGAGTACAAACTCATGGTGGTACAAGAAAGAATTATAGTGCGAGAGAAGCTAGAAGAATTAGAGACGCTGGACTTAACTTTAGCAAGGTAACTGGAGGAGCTAAGAACCCTATAGCTAAAGCACCTATAAATCCAAACATCAAAGTCGGTGAACTGATGCCGGGTGTAGCAGGGTTTGGAATGGCAAATGCTGACAAGTTTATGAGTGCAGCTCCGAATGTAAACTATAACTTCTCGGGAAGAGATACAAGCTTACCAAGCATGAGAACTTTATCCAAGGCTGATCTCAGCGGGTTCTCAAAGAGGCTAGGAATTGATCGAAACAGATTGATGTCTGGAGCAAGAAATGCTTTCTCAGGCAGCCCTTCAGATCTAGGTTATAATATGAGAAACATGTTCCAAGCAAAAGATCTTGGTAACATGACAACGAATGCTATTAATAGTATGGTAGATAAATTACCATTTGGTGAAAGATTACCTAATATTAGACCTATGTCAATGGCAGATAGAGATAGACAAACTTACTTAGGCTTTAATCCTAATAAAGGAGGAAGATATCTTAGTCAAGCAGACAGACCTAAAACAATGCAAATGGGTGGAGACAGACCTCTAGTACCATCAGCAGCTACACCACCTACCGCCGACGAAGCAGTAGTAGAAGAGGAAGTAACAACACCAACAGAAAATACAGTTGTAGATCCTGATATCAAAAAGATACAGGACGACGCCTATAACGAGAATTACAACCCCACTACAACCACTCCCGGTTCTAGCGGCTCAGGCACTACCAGCGGTGGCGGCCTCGGCATGGGCGTCCTCAGCTTTCAAGACTTGGTTGGCAATAGAGGTCGAAAGAGATTTAGATACGGAAGAAGAAGAGGTGGTCAAAGACTATTTTCCAGAGGTAGTGACAGGTTCGCCAACCTAAAGAACTTACCTACATTTACATTCAAAGGACTTAACATATAATCATGACGGCTCAATCTAGATATGATAATTTATCTAGTGACCGTGCACAATTTCTAAGCGAAGCGGAAGACGCAACAAAGCTTACCTTACCATATCTTATTAGAGGGCATGAAGAGTATGCCAAAGGTATGAAACAACTGAAGACACCTTGGCAGTCCGTGGGGGCTAAAGGAGTTGTAGCGTTAGCATCAAAGCTATCGCTATCGCTCGTCCCTCCACAGACTAGCTTTTTTAAGCTACAGCTAGATGAATCTCAGTTAGGTCAAGACTTTGGACCAGAAGTAAAATCAGAACTTGACTTGTCATTTGCAAAGATAGAACGTACCATCCTTGATGCTATCGCTGCATCAGATGATCGTGTAGTAATACACCAAGCATTACAACATCTAGTTGTAGGTGGTAATGCTCTTATCTTTATGAGCAAACAAGGACTGAAGTTATATCCTCTTAACCGCTACGTTATAGAACGAGATGGCAACGGAAACGTAATTGAAATTATCACAAAGGAACGGATCAATAAAGAGTTAGTTGAGAAGTATAAAGAACCACAAAATATACTTACGGTAACAGAATCCGAAGATCCTAACGACAAAGAAATTGATGTCTACACACACGTCAAGCGTGAGAATAATAGATTTGTATGGCATCAAGAAGTACGAGGAAAAGTACTACCAGACTCAAAAAGTAAAGCACCAGTTGACGCTACCCCTTGGCTACCACTACGTTTCAATACAGTAGATGGAGAAGCATACGGTAGAGGTAGAGTAGGACAATTTATTGGAGATCTTAAGTCTCTCGAAGCTTTATCACAAGCTATCGTAGAGGGCAGTGCAGCAGCCGCTAAGGTTGTATTTACTGTATCACCATCTAGCACTACAAAACCAGCCACACTTGCACAAGCTGGTAACGGAGCTATCGTACAAGGTAGACCTGATGACATTGGTGTAATACAAGTCGGTAAAACCGCTGACTTTGCTACGGCATTGCAGCATATGCAGACGCTCGAGAAGCGATTGAACGAAGCATTCTTGATCCTGTCAATCAGACAGTCAGAACGTACAACCGCAGAAGAGGTACGCTCAACACAGATGGAACTAGAACAGCAGCTCGGTGGTCTGTTTGGACTACTTACTGTAGAGTTTTTAGTACCATACTTAAATAGAAAACTGAGTGTATTCCAGAAGACAGGTGAGATACCACGTATACCCAAGGGTATGGTTAAGCCAATTATTGTCGCTGGTATAAACTCACTAGGCAGAGGTCAGGATGTACAGGCACTAGGTGCTTTCCTACAAACTATTGCACAGACAATGGGACCAGATGCCATAGCCACATATATTAATCCAGAAGAAGTAGTCAAGAGATTGGCAGCAGCTCAAGGTATTGATGTACTTAACTTAGTTAAGAGTATGCAAGATGTACAAGAAGAGCAACAACAATCTGCGGATCAACAGCAGCAGTTAGAAGAAACTAAACAAACTGCTAACTTACTGAAAGCTCCTTTGCTGGACCCAACTAAAAATCCACAATTAGCACAAGCACCACCAGAATAATATGGCAGAAACATTAACATACGATAACACCCCCGAAGCAGAAGTCCTGACAGCAGAAGAACAGGACTCTCTGAAGGTTGGTGAAGAAATGCAGCAAGCACAGGATGACCTACTTGCTGGTAAATATAAAAATGCACAAGAGTTAGAAAAAGGCTACCTTGAACTACAAGAAAAGTTAGGTTCTCAGGAATCTGAAGTAGAAGAGTTAGACGACGAAGAAGGTGAAGAAGGTGAGTATGAAGATCTTGGCATACTTGACGAGTTATGGGAATACGAAACTAACAACGAAGAGATACACGAAGAAGCATTAGCAGAGTTACAGAAGATGGACCCTGTTGATATAGCAGAAATGCACTTAGCGTATCGTAAACAAGTAGAAGAAAATGGTGGTACACAAGGCCAAGACTTTTCTGCTGAACAAGTTACACAACTACAAGGCGTAGTAGGTGGTAAAGAAAACTACACAAGATTAGTTGACTGGGGTCAGCAAGCAATGAGCGAGCAAGAAATTAACATGTTCGATGCAGTAATGCAGAAGGGTGATCCTATCTCAGCTTTCTTTGCAGTCAAAGCTTTAGCCTATGCGTATCAAGATGCAGTAGGATATGAAGGTAAAACAATACAAGGTAAGGCACCATCACAAAGTGGTAATCAATTCCGTAGCCAAGCTGAATTAGTAGAAGCTATGGGCGATCCACGTTATGATAAAGACCCAGCTTACCGTAGAGACGTACAACAAAAATTAGAAAATTCAAACATTAATTTTTAATTATGCCTTATAGTAACTATAGCCCGAAGCAGAAAAAATTAGCTGCTTTGGGTGGTAACAAAAAGAAAATAGATAAAACAGATCTAATGATTTTACGTCGTAAACCTAAGAAGAAGAAGTAATGCCTAAAGTAAACGGAAAGAAATATCCCTATACAGCAGCAGGGAAAAAGGCAGCTAAAACAGCCGCTAAAAAAACTGGAAAAAAAATTAAGAAGGGTTACTAATCATGAATACCTTGTCAGGAAACGGTCTGACAATAGGTCAACCATTGATGCCCAACTATCAGTTGACGATCAGACAGGGTGATGGAGGATCTCCATACACCGCACCACCTAAAGAAAAAACTGGACCTTTTGTACCAGCACCTAAACGTGATACAGCATCTACACCTCAAGATANTCCACGACTACCTAACATACCTTTCTATAATAATTATGATGAAGCTGGTGGTAACAACCAGATGTTTATTAGAGATCAACAAATGGAAGATGAAGGTAAGCAAAGATTTAAAGATCTTACAGGTATAGATCTAGCTAATTTAGTCGATGGTATGCCTGATCCATCTATCATGAACTATGTAACTGAACAAGGTTTCTTTTTAGATGGGCAAGGTCGTGCTTACATGCAAGGCGGAGGTAAGTTCCAAGACGCTGGAGAATATAATCCTGACATACATGGATTACCTGTACCACTTGCACAGCAAATGCAAATCAATCCTGACCTCGCAATGGACTATGATCCCGGCGATATGGGAGGTGTTATAATACCACAGGACTTTAGCCCTTTACCTTTTAGATACTTCCAACATCTAAGAACACCAGCGATAAGACAACAAGAGTTAGATCATTTTAACAACTTTATAGAGAGCATGGGTGGAGGTTTAGATAGAGTTCAAAGACTGACACCTATGAGTATAGCTTCTCACGACAACAGACAGTTTAAGTCTGTGCCAGCTGTAGGACCGAGAGGAGATACTCCAGCTAGTAAAGAGTATATTGATGGTATGCTGCAACGAAAAATAAAACCATCAACTCCTAATAATTTATTCGGACTTGCATAATGGCAGTAAGAAAAAGAAACGTATCCCTTAAGATTGGCAAGCACAAGAGCCGTAAGGGAGGTCTCACAGCAGCCGGTAGAGCAAAGTATAACCGAGCTACCGGCTCCAACCTCAAGGCTCCACAGCCCGGGGGCGGTCCACGCAAGAGATCCTTCTGTGCACGATTCAGAGGAATGAAAGGTCCGATGAAAAAACCAAACGGCAAGCCTACACGAAAGGCACTTGCTATGCGACGATGGAAATGCTAATGGCATACAAAAAGAAAACCAAAAAGAGCAGCAAGTGTGGCTGCAAACACGGAGGTAAAAAAAGATAATGGCACTTACTTATCATGAAGATGGTTCACAAACCAAATCTATAGCTCAAAGACAAGAAGCTAAGAAGAAACCTGAGAAGAAAAGCTAATGCACAAAGGATCTAAACACGGATTATACCATAACATCCACGCCAAGAGAAAGCGGATTGCCGCAGGCTCTGGTGAGAAGATGAGAAAACCGGGAGCCAAAGGTGCTCCCACAGCGGCTAACTTTGCAAGATCTGCAANGACNGCTAAGAAACGCCCAACAAAAAGACGAAAATGATTACTACCGAATACGGTAAGAAAAACATCTACCCAAACGAACCACCCATACAACTATTACCAGAACGAAAACTAATGTCACCAGAAGCAGAAAGATTTAATGGCTGGGCAGCAATGCTCGGATTCGTAGCAGCCGTAGGAGCTTACGCTACAACAGGACANATAATACCCGGTGTATTTTAAATGGCAGCTATCTCACTAACAAGAGAAAGCCAAGCCAGTAACTGGCAGAGATTCTGTGAGTGGGTTACAAGNACTAACAACAGACTATACGTAGGTTGGTTTGGTGTTTTAATGATCCCTTGCTTACTCGCTGCAACAACTTGTTTTATACTCGCCTTNATCGCAGCACCGCCTGTAGATATAGATGGCATACGTGAGCCAGTTTCCGGCTCGTTAATGTACGGAAACAATATTATATCAGGAGCAGTCGTCCCCTCCTCAAACGCAATCGGACTACATTTNTANCCAATATGGGAAGCTGGCACACTGGACGAGTGGCTATACAACGGCGGACCATACCAACTCGTTGTCTTCCACTTCTTAATTGGAGTAGCAGCTTATGCTGGTAGACAGTGGGAACTATCATACAGACTTGGCATGAGACCATGGATATTTGTTGCTTACACAGCACCACTATCAGCAGCTCTTGCAGTCTTTCTTGTCTACCCATTCGGTCAGGGGTCATTCTCTGATGGTATGCCTTTAGGTATCAGTGGAACATTTAACTTCATGTTTGTCTTCCAAGCAGAACACAACATTCTCATGCACCCATTCCATATGCTCGGTGTTGCAGGCGTGTTTGGTGGCTCTTTGTTTAGTGCTATGCACGGAAGCCTTGTTACTTCCTCAATCCTTCGGGAGACCACGGAAGAGGTTTCACAGAACTATGGTTACAAGTTTGGTCAAGACGAGGAAACATATAACATTGTAGCTGCACANGGCTACTTTGGTAGACTTATTTTCCAATATGCTTCTTTTAATAATTCTCGTAGCCTGCATTTCTTTTTGGCTACTTGGCCCGTGGTTGGCATATGGCTCACCTCAATGGGCATCTGCACCATGGCTTTCAACCTTAATGGTTTTAACTTTAACCAGTCCGTCGTTGACGTTAATGGCAAGATCATTCCAACATGGGCTGATGTATTAAACAGAGCTAATCTTGGCTTTGAAGTAATGCACGAGCGTAATGCTCACAACTTCCCACTCGACTTAGCTTCAGCTGAGTCTACAAACGTAGCACTTACTGCACCACAAATAGGTTAACTCCTACGTCCGTTCATCGCTTTATGCGACGCATGTAATCAAGTCATGGAACGGGGGCTTGGTATCGGAGGGAACTATGACAGTAACTTACGTTTACCGTGGTGTGACATATACTAAAATCATCAAGTAATGACGCAACAAACTGAAGGTTGTTTCGGAAAGGCTATGCGTACTCGATTCGATTTTCCAGAACCACAGCCTAAGAACAAAACTGAAGAAAAGAAAGAAGAGGATGCTCAATTAGAGGTTCCTTCTTACTAACTGCACGGGGAGCACCTCAGAGTCGGACTCCCCTGCTATTGGCTTACAGCCTCTACGGAGATACCTTGAGCCGTCTAGACGGTGTGGATAGACACACAAAAACAAATTGGCCGAAAATACTGTACAGGAAAACAATATAAACCTTAACCTTAATCATGGCACAACAGAACTCAGGTGCCTCTCAGTTAGCCCAACTAACCCGTCCGGGTCAGGCAAATAGCACAGGCGACGCGAGAGCCCTTTACCTTAAACTGTTCAGTGGCGAGATGTTCAAAGGCTTCCAGCACAATGCAATTGCTAGAGACCTTGTAATGAAGAGAACCTTAAAGAATGGTAAATCTCTACAGTTCATCTACACAGGACACACAAAAGCCGAGTATCATACACCCGGTAACAGCATCATGGGTAACTCCGATGGAGCACCTCCAGTTGCTGAAAAAACAATCACAGTTGATGACCTACTCATCTCCAGTGCATTTGTTTACGAGCTCGATGAAACATTGGCTCACTACGAATTGAGAGGAGAGATCTCCAAGAAAATTGGATATGCTCTTGCTCAGAAGTACGACAGACTCATCTTTAGAGCTATTGCTCGAGGTGCTAGAGCTGCTTCTCCTATCACAAAGACTAACTTTGTAGAGCCCGGTGGTACACAGATTCGTGTAGGTACAACTACAAACGCATCTGATGCTTACAGCTCCGCAGGTCTAATAAACGCTTTCTACGATGCAGCTGCTGCACTAGATGAAAAGGGCGTTTCTACTGATGGTAGAGTTGGTGTACTTAACCCAAGACAATACTACGAACTTATACAAGCTGTAGGTTCTAACGGACTTGTCAACAGAGACACACAAGGTACAGCATTACAGTCTGGTAATGGTATCATTGAAATTGCAGGCATCAAGATCTACAAGTCAATGAACATCCCATTCTTCAGTCAGTATGGTACTAAGTTTGGAACTGGATCTGCAACTAACCCCGGTGTAACAGACCCCGGAAATACAGGATCATTCGTATCAGAAGCTGTAGAAGATGCTGCTGCTGACGTAACCGGAATCAATAACGAGTACGGTGAAGAGACTGAATTTGCAAACAGTTGTGGACTTATCTTCCAGAAGGAAGCTGCTGGTGTTGTAGAAGCTATCGGACCACAGGTTCAGGTAACTTCAGGCGACGTTAGTGTAGTTTACCAAGGCGACGTAATCTTAGGAAGACTAGCTATGGGTGCAGACTACCTCAACCCTGCCGCTGCTGTCGAGCTATTCGCTGGAACAGCTACAAAACCATCTGGTTTCTAATTTACTTTTTTATACGGGGAGTTTATTCTCCCCCTTTTTTTATTATGACTTTTCCAACCACTAACGCTACACAAGAGCTACCAGCTATTAACCAAATATTAACGTCATGTGGTCAGGCTCCTGTAACTACATTAGATCAAACCAACCCGGAAGTTGCGATTGCTTATGATACACTGTTACAGGTGTCACGAGAGATACAAGCTGAAGGATGGACTTTCAACAAAGAGTATCATGTCGAGTTTCCTACAGACGTTAATAAAGAAATACCTATAGCTAATAATATTATACAAATTAAGCTAGCAGAAAATGCACAAAACACACCGTTTGACGGAATAAGAAGAAACGGTAAATTATACGACAAACAAAATCACAGATATACATGGGACTTAGATATTGTAGAATGTGATGTGATTTACTATTTTGATTACATTGATTTACCAGAACCTATAAGAAATTATATAACAGCACGAGCTGCTTCTATTGTATCTAGTAGAATTGTTGGTGATGATGACCAGTATGCACGATTACAGCAACAAGAATCATTTGCTAGATCAACAGCTTTAGAGTATGAGACACGACAAGGACAGTACACTATGTTTGGACATCCTCAAGGATCACAGAATTACTATCAAAGCTATCAACCATTTCACGCTTTACAACGATAATGCCCTCAGTAACACAAAGAGTTGACAACTATCTAGGTGGAGTATCTAGACAATCAGATGACAAGAAACTTCCCGGTCAAGTAAAAGAATGCCTTAATGGGTATCCTGATCCAACCTTTGGACTTACTAAAAGACCCGGGTTTAAGTGGATTGCTAATCTTGGTACAGGTACTACATACGATAACTCAAAATGGTTCTACATTGCTAGATCCGATACCGAAAAATATGTAGGATGTATCACACCTGCCACGTACAATAATGCAACTCCTCCGGTTTTACAAGCCAATGGAGGAGTCTTTATTTGGAATGCGGTAAGTGGCGTCCAAGCAACCGTAACATACGGCACAGGAGCACAGGCATACCTTACAGCTACTAACCGTAAAGACTACGATGTTTTGACTGTACAAGATACAACTATCATAACAAACAAAACAACAAACATAACCACTAGATCTGCACCTTCATTTACAGCTAAAGCTCAAGCTACGATTAAATTAGTTGGTGATGTTACCGCAACACCATACGAAATAAATGTAAATAATACAGGAGTTATTAATCATACAGGTGGTACAAACGATAAATACGCAGACATTTTAACTCATTTTGAACAACAAATAAATGCTAAAAATATATCTGGCCTGACTATAACTAAAACAGCAGATAGTTTATATTTATCACGTACAAGTGCATTTACTATAGTAGGTATAGGTGGTAAAATAGGTAATAAATTACAGATATTTCAAGATCAAGTTAGTGCGATAAGTGAGCTACCTAATGAAAGCAAACATGGTCATGTTGTCAAAATACTTAGTAGTGGTGCTGCAAGTGCAGCATATTACATGAAGTATACGGCAGACAATGGGACTTCTGGTGCAGGTTTTTGGTCAGAAACCATAGGTCCGGGTGTATCCGTAGGTCTCGAAAATACTAGCATGCCTCATGAATTAGTTAACCCTAGTTTAAATAATTTTACTTTTAAAACTATTACTTATGTTGAAAGAGATGTAGGTGATGACGAGACAAACTCTCACCCATCTTTTGTAGGTCAGCCAATACAGCAAGCATTTTTTCATAATAATCGACTTGGTTTTATTTCTACAGATAACGTATCATTAAGTCAATCAGCTGAGTTTTTTGAGTTTTATCATACTTCTGCACAGCTTGTTACAGACTCAGATCCTATAGATATTAGAGCTGCTACTACTCGACCTGCTGCACTTCATAGTGTATTACCAACTGCTCAAGGTTTAGTTTTATTCAGTGCAGACCAACAGTTCTTGATGTCATCTTCTACTGGTATCCTGACCCCAGCTACTACAACAGTACGTGCTATATCTAACTATGAAACAGACATAGAAGTCCGTCCAGTTGATACTGGTACAACACTTAATTTTGTAAGTAAAACACCTAGTTATACTAGAGTTTTTGCTATGGTTACACGTGGTGAAAACGAAAACCCAAGTGTAATTGACATAGGTAGAATTGTAAATGAGTGGGTTCCAGCTAGTGTAGATACAATGATATCTAGTCCACAGAACCAGTTTATTGCGTTCTCCGGACAAAGTTCTAGATACATATATTTCTTTAGAACTTATAGTGACGGAGAAAAAAACGTAGTACAAGCATGGTTTAACTGGTTATCACCCGGTAATGTACAAACTATTGCAGCAGATTCAGACGAATTTTTTACTGTAACTAAACAAAACAATCAATTTACATTAGCTAAAGCTAGTCTAAGTCAGAGTCCTGATGATGCTATTATTGTTAATAATGACGACCAACGAATTAACCCATGTATAGATTTATATACAGAAGCTAATAATGGTTTAACTGGTAGTAATGAAAAGAAAGTAATATTTGATTCTACTAATAATTTTTCTAAATGCTATATACCGTATACTAATGTTACATCTTTAACACCAGTTTTAATTATTAAAGGTGATACTAGAACTGGTAACTTTATTGAATCTGGATTTACTATTTCACCAGAAACAGGAAGTGACTCTAATGGTACATTTTTTAAAGTACCCGGTAAAGATTTAACAAGTGTAGAAGATGATGTAATTGTAGGATATAAGTATGATTTTGATGTTATATTACCTAAGACCTATTTTAAAGTAGACGAGACTGGATCTAAGTCAGATTTTACAGCTAATGTTACAATAGCTCGTATGAAATTCGCAGTAGGTCTATCCGGTGTTATGGGTTTTAAAGTTAAAATGAAAGGTAGACGTCAAGGTAAAAAAGAATACATAGCTGATGGTACAACTAAAGTATTCCAATGGGATCCATCTGATCTTGATTATATTGATGATGACCAAATTAAAGTTAAAATAAATAACATAGTTACAACTGATTATACTGTAGATACTACTGCTACACCATTACCTAAAATAACTTTGACAAACGCTACAAGTGAGTCTAAGATATTAAGTGGTAACGGTACGACTAAAGTATTTGACTTAACCTTTGTGCCTCGAAATATAGCAAAGATGAAAGTTAAAATAGGTGTAAATAATTTTGCTACAGCTAGTCCTGTAGGAAGTTTTACAACTCAGACGGTTACTACAGATTATGTAATTAACGGTCAGTTTATTCACTTTACTGCTGCACCTGCATCAGGTACTAATAATATTCTTGTATATAGTGAAGATGATATTCTTATATATTTAGACGAATGGTACAATCTTAACCCTGTTATATCAGCTAACGAGTATTTAGCTAATGATATTGCGTTAGCAGCTTCGTCAGTATTTACTTTACCTTTACATCAAAAATCAGCTAATTTTGATTTAAGATTATTTAATGATACACCTTTCCCAGTGTCATTAAACTCAATGATGTGGGAAGGAATATACTCACCTAGATTTTACAGGAGGACCTAACAATGAGTATACTGGGAGCAGTAGTAGGAGGTGCTATAAGTCTTATCGGTGCGAGTAAACAGGCCGGTGCTGCAAGAAGATCAGCTCAAGCTCAAAACGAAGCTGCTGAAAGACAGTTTGAATATAATAAAGAAGCCTATGAAATGCGAAAAGATAGGCTTGATAGGGACAGAGCACATGCAGTAGAAGAGATAGGTATTAGAGCTGCTAATGAAGCTAAAGTTGCTGCATTTAAAGACGCTTCTGCCATGGATCAGTATAATTATCAGCTTCAAATTCGTAACAAACAACAAGATACGAATGAAAAAATGTTTAAAAAGTCTGAGGATATATACAAGAATCAGATGAGTATTAACGCTATGGCAGAGCAAAGAGGTGTAGATGATGAAAATAGAAAGTTAGAAGAAATATATGCTGAAGCTGCATTTGATAAAGAAGCAGCATACTTAGATTCTATGGAAGCCGAAGGCAAGATGCGAGCAAGAGGAGTGGTAGGTCGATCTGCTGACAAAATTGCACAAGCCACTGCTTTTCAGACTGGAAAAAAATTGACTATGTTAAATTTATCTTTAGATAATGCTGAAGCAGCTAGTAACTCAGTATTACAAGGAATTAAGATTGATAAAAATATAGCAGATTTAAATGCTTTTGCAGCAAAAATGTTAGATCCGGGTGTATTACCTATGCCAGTGCAGCCATTAAAAACACCGATGGCAACATATATTTACCCACCAGCTCTCCAAGAGTTTGACTACGGTCCAGAACCAGTTATGGGAGCAACGGTTGACGCAGGTGCAGCATCATCTGGTATATGGGGTAGTGCCATAGCAGGTATCGCAGGTCAAGTTGGCAACTATTTTATGAATCAAAATAACCAATACAAATAATAAAAATGGCAAAAAACTATAAGAAGTACGCTTCGGGCGGACGGTTTAGTGCAGGTCAGTTATCTCGACAGGGGATACAGCAAATGCAAAACCAGTCCGCAATAGTAACTAATGCTCTTGCTGAACAAGCTAGACAAAAAAGACAGATTGACTCTTTATACATCAAAGACCTTGGTGGAAAGCTAAAAAGAGAAGCAGATAATAGAGCAGAAATACAAGCTCTTGAAAAGGATGCTTTTAATCTTCGTATGCAAAATGAGCAAAAACGAGCAGAATTAGAAGTAGAAGCACTCAAAGGTGAAGCTAAAAAGTATGAACAGCAAGCAAGGATGATTGGACAGCTAACTCCTTTATTAAGTAAAAACTTATCAGGAATGGCTGCAAACATCAGAGAGTATGCTGACATAAGATACGGTGAAGCTGAGTTCCAAAGAATGAAAGAATCTGGAGAGTTAGATACTTTATCAGATTTTTGGAATGCAACTGATAAACTTGAAACACAAGCTAGAGAAGAAAAAGAACAACAACGAATTAATAATATTCAATCAGGTGATAGAACAACATTTGATTATTTATCTGGTATAGAACGTAATACTAGCAAGCATTTACAAAGAAAAATATACAGAAATCTACAACAGAATTTCGACACCTATATACAAGATTTTGAAAATTTTGTTAGAGATAAAGTTGGAATGGATGTAAATGCAAATGTTAGAGACTTATATTCTTACAGAGCACATGAATTTTTAAGACAGTACGGTATAAGTCGCAAGTCTCCTACTGGAATAAAAATTATTGAATTGTTTGATTCTAAAGCTGCTACAAGAGAATATCAATTTAAACTTCAACGAGATAAGTTACACGGAGAAAAAGATCAAAGAGAAAATACTGAAAACTTACGTAGTGTATGGGGCCAATCTTTAGGACCAAACTATACAGTGTTTGATCGTTATAACGAAGCTCAAAGTTTTGTTAAAAGTATTGTTATTGATGGCTTAGGAACACCTACAATTACTCGAAGTGGTACATTACAACCTAGCACAAGTATTAATCCACTACCAGTATTTGTAGAATGGGCTAAAGGACAAGCACAGTCTCCACGTTATAAAGATAATCCTGATTTATTTAAACGAGAAGTTCTTGGTATTACTGAGTTTCAAAATGGTTATATACTACCTACATCAAGAGGTAACGAAAAACCTATACCTATATTTGATAAGCTTGAATATTTAGAAGCTGAGATCATGGGTAATTATGGTAAAATAAGTGAAGACCTGAGAAAAGGTGATGCACGAGTATTAAAAGCTAAAGAAGCTGGAGAAATAAGCAAAGCTGTAGAAAATATTAGAAGTGGTAAATATCAAGAAGACTTCAATCAAGTTTATGAAGATATAAAATCAGCTAGAAGTGATGGTGCTAAAAAAATTTATTATGATTATTTAAATTTCCACGCAGCTGACGGTATAAGTCAGAATACAGTAGATCATGTTTTAAAGGCTGCCCAGCAAGGTGACTTTTCTCAGTTTATATTTAGATATGATAAACTAACTAAAGAAGAAAAAGAAGGTGGAGTTTTAACACCATTTAAAGAAACAATGGATGCTCTTGAGCAGGTAGCAGGTAACTATAATGCCATAGAAACTAAAATAAAAGAGGATGTAAAATCTAAAATTACTGCTGCTGTTAAAGAAAACATGATTGACCAAACTCGACATGATACAGCAACACAAGCGTCTGAAGCTGCACAGTTATGGTTTTACAATAAGTATAGAGCTAATAGTAAAATTGAAGATCCTAATGAACGATACATTACTACACTCGAACAACTCGAAGATCAACTCGGTCTAGGTGATACACCCGGTCAAGATGGTATTGTAGGTAAAGGTTTATTTAAAAATAGACCCGGTACAACTGGTGAAAACAAAACTGTATTTATAATGTTTAGTGATGCTGATGCTAGAGGTGATACTATAGGACAAAGTATAATAGATTCAGAGGTTGAAAAAGGTACAACTGTACCAGCTTTATTAGCTCGCAAAGATCTTGTATCAAATGGAGAAACTAGATTATTAGCAGAAGCCGCTTTACGAGGTACTGACAATATAGTTTTACCTAAAAATCTAAAATACGTACTTAATAATTATTATCCTAAAGGTACGAATGCACATCACATAGTAAATCAGTATTTAGGATTACAAGGATATAAAATTAACATGCCAGCAAGTGCTCATGATTTTGCAGAATATGTATCTGGAGGATCAGTAAAGTATGAAAATATGGCAGCTGCGTTAATGAAAGAGTATATTGAAAACAGTGGTTATTCAAGACAACCTGTACCCAAACCAGCGTGGATGACATTAGCAAATCCAATATACGAAGATTTATTAAGGAGACAATACCCAGAATATTATAATGAATGAAGAAGAACAACTACTTGCAGATGCAAGAGACATGGAAGAAGAGGATCAAACTTTACCAGAAAGTCAATTAAATATTAGTGATCCTATCCCAACTAACGCAAAACAGTTATATCCATCTGCATTTGGTGCTTCATACGGTAACAGTACTGTCGACCTTAGTAACAAAGCTAACAAAGACAAAATGCTAGAAGAGTATGATAACTGGTGGAGAATGGAGAAAGGCGAAGAAAAGGATGAAGTAGGTGAGAAGTTTCACCAGAAATACTACAATATGAGTCTAGAAGAAAAGAGAGCTGCTCAACAGCAAGCTGTCAATGATGACCCATATTTTAATCCTGTTAAAAGATTACAAGGTGTATTTCAAGGTCTATCCGTTCCCGGGTTATCATACGCTGATTTTGCAAACGATGCTCTTGGTACTATTGTACCGGGGTATAACAGATTAGATGAGAAGTGGGACAAAGCTACACAGCTTGACAATCCTACACATCAAAAACTACGTAGTATACTTTCTGTTGTATTACCATCTATACATGCTGGTGGTAAGATACAAGGAGCAGCAAATGCTTTTAATGTAGGCAAACCATGGTATCAAAGGTTAACTAATACAATAGTTACACAAGGATTAGGAGACGCAGCTATCGTAGGTCTTAGTGATGTTGGTGAAGAAAACAACGTTGCTGAAGCACTTGCTGATAATGTACCCGGTTTATTTGGACCAAAGGGTAGAATACCTTTACCAGAGTGGATAGTCACAAAAGATAGTGATAGCCCTGCTGTAAGAAAAAGAAAGAACATGTTAGAAGCAGCACCTTTTGCTGTCTTCGGTACAATCATTGGAGCTGGTATAGATAGACTGGCTGGCAGAAAAATGCTAGACTGGATGGAACCACTTGATGATACAGCTGCTCAATACAAACAAACACAACTTGAGTTAGGTGGTGACAACGATAAACTTATAGAGTTACAAGAAATCAGAACACAGCTAGCTCTAGGCAGCGAAAACTTAAGTAGACAAAACGAGAACATTTTAATCAATAGGCAGATCGAGTTAGAAAACGAGTTAGGTATTATTGATAATATGGATGATGCTTCTCGTATTGCTGACGATAGTGCGGCAAGAGAATCACAAGAAGCTGCAATACGTAAGATCGAAAATCCAGACCAGTTAGAATTGTTTGATGGTTTTGACGGTGACATAAACCCCGGCATGCTAGATGACGCTTCTACGACTAGGCAGACGCCTCCTCCGGGCAATGTAGCACGAAATATGGCTGATACTACAGCTATCAAGAATGGAGTCTCTGAGGGCGATCCAGCACCTATTATAACAGAGTCTATGAGACGTAAAGGACTGATGGTAGGTCCGGGGTCTCGTGGTGCTGTGATGGGTGTTGCAGAAGAAGCAAGAGAAGCTGGTAGATTTAATGCTCTTGTAGATGGTTTTAGATTTAGTGCAAAAGAAATGAGTGCAGCTGCATGGGGTATCTATAATGATATTATAGCAGCTGGTTCGATAGAGGACGTTAGAGAACTTTTTTTAGCTGACAGAGACGTAAAAAACTTACTTATGGGTAAGTTAAAAGTTGAAGTTATTAACGAAGAGCAGGCAAGAGCAGCAGCATTTGCTATGCGTGATTTGATTGATAAGTTTTTAGGTAGAGACGTAACAGCTACATCAGCTAGAGTTATGGATACATTAGGTAGAGAAGCCAATACTATGGCGGAAGCTTTACAAGAAATGCAACCATACGTAGATGAAGCACACGTAATGGATTTGATTATTGATAAGTTAGAGTTTCTTATGGATGAGTATGCTTTAAATAAGTATATATCTGGTTGGAGTTTACGTAACAAAAACTGGTTTGACCAAGTGCCTCCAGCTAGTGTAAGAGATGCTCTTAGAACTTTAACAGAAGAGTTTACGATGGCTGAGAATGCAATACATGCAAAAAATCTTAAGTTTACTAAACTACTTAAAAAACTAAAAAAAGAGAATCCTATATATTTAAGACCGTTGATGGATGCGTTTGCACACTCAAACGGTGACGTAGATACTATAGCAAAATTACACGCATGGGCAGCAGATCAGATTACACCATTAGGTATGTTAAAAAGTCCTGATCCTAAACAATTAAACTTGTTTGCTAAAAGTGCATGGAGTGTTGTATATAATAATGTATTATCTGGATTATCTGCTCTCAGAGCTACTGTTGGTAATGGCACACAGCTAATACTTAGACCTATGACCGCAGTGCTTGGTCATGGATTTTATGGTTCGTTCGATGACTTTGCCGGATTGAAGCGTACATTTTACTACAACGGTGCTGTTTTCGAGACTAACCGTAGAGCTTTGTCAGATGCGTTTAATATGATGAAAAAAGCTCATCAAGATCCTGACATGATGGTTAAAGCATATCGTAAAGACTTTGTGTTTAAAACTGATAGAGCTTGGGATATTATGGAAGATATGCGTAAAGTATATCAAGCTGAAGGTAATTATGGTAGAATGTTACAACTAGATACAGCTGTTCGTTTAAAACAGTTAGGTCAGTTTAAGTGGATGAGATATGGTATGACAGGAATGGTATTTCCTGATGTATTTACATCGACTCACTTAGCACATTATCTATCACGTACTAGAGCTTACGATGATGTCTTTAGTGATAAAGGTTTTGCTGATTGGACAGAGATAATGAAAGCTGAGAAGATTCATTATAAGTCAATGTTTGACGATAATGGTCTAATCAAAGATCAAGTACTACGAGCTACTGCTGGAGAAGTACAACTTAACTTAGATGACGGTTTAGCACGTTGGATTAACCAAGGTACTACTGCATATCCTTTTGTTAAGTTCTTAATGATGTTCCCACGTACAAGTAGTAACTATATCAAAGCTGCATCTTCGTGGACTCCTATTACTCTAATACCCGGAATCAATAAGTATAGTAAAACTCTATATGCAAAAACAGATGATGACATCGCTGCTGCTTTACTAGAGCACGGCGTTGATATGGCTAGAACACCTAACGCTCGAGTTATATGGGAAAACCTAAGAGCTGAGTATACAGGTAGAATGGCATTTAGTAGCATGTTAGTTGGCTCACTATGGCAATATGCTATGGGTGGTAACATACGTGGCAACGGACACTATAACGCATCACGTAGAAACAAAGAACGTAACCAGATGGGTTATGAGCCTAAGACTGTACGAATTGGTAATTCTTGGGTAAGCTATGAAGGTATTATAGGCATCGAGCATGTGCTAGCACCTTTAGGTGATATGGCATACTATGCTAGAGATTTAGATGAATCATATTTAGAAAGTTTTATGTCTAAATTGACATGGACTGTAGCTGCTACATTTTTAAATCAGACACCTTTACAAGGTTTAGAACCACTAATATCAGTAACTAACGGTGACTTAACAGGTTGGAGTAGACTTACTGCTAACACTCTTAGATCTTTCTTACCACTATCTGGTGGAGCTGGTGTACTTAGCAACGCTATTACATCATCACAGAAAGATATAGAAGCAGAAGTTGTTAGTGTTGTCAAAAACAGATTACCATTATTCTCAAGTACACTTCCAGAACAGATAGATATATGGACAGGTCAACCACTTAATGATGTTGATAATCCATTTTTAAGAGTTCTTAATGCTATCAGTCCTGTACAAGTAAGTGGTACAAGAGAACCTTGGAGAGTATGGTTACAAGAAACAGGCTGGAACGGGCTGTCAATGTTAAAGAAAGATTCTACAGGATCTTATGAATACACACCAACAGAACGTGAACTAATTAATAAATATATTGGTGAACAGCAAATGTTTAGACAACTTGAGCGTATTATTAATAATCCAAGATACCAACAAGAAATCGAACAACTTAAATTATATCGTCAAAATAATTCTGACTTTAGCGAAGAACGGGTTAAATTACATACAGAAAAATTACCTGTATTTAAGGAGATCAATAATATTGTTAGAAATGCACAAAAAATAGCAGAGCTTAGATTATTAAGGGAAAGACCTGACATCGAATCAGTTATTTTAAATCAACAACGAGCTAACGAAAGTATGCAAGAAGGAGATATAGAGGCCGCAGTTCGAGCACAAAAACAAAACGAAGCCACTCAAAATTTAATTAACATGAGGAAATAGCAACTATGAGTGCTGTTACACAAAACGATTACATCGGTAATGGATCCACCACCAATTACCCTTTTACATTTACATATCTTAAGGCATCGGACATTAAAGCGTCTATAGATGCAGTCGATACAACAGCTTTTACACTAGCTAATGCAACGACAATACAATTTAATACTGCTCCAGCTAACGGAGCCAAAATCAAAATATTTAGAGAAACCGGTGTTGACACATTAACAGCGACTTTTTATCCCGGATCTGCTATTAAATCAGAAGATCTAAACGATAACTTTACACAAAACCTATTTGTTACACAGGAAGTTAACGCACGTTATCTTAGTACTCTAGGTGGTACTATGACCGGTGATCTAAATTTAGGAGAAGACGCAAGTATAACTTTTGAAGGTGCAACAGATGATGCAAATGAAACAAGATTAACTGTAGCTGATCCAACAGCTGATAGAACTCTTACACTACCTGACGTATCAGGTAACATAGTTACTACAGGTGACACTGGAACTGTTGCTACAGCAATGATAGCTGATAGTGCAGTTACAGAAGCAAAAATAGGAACTGCGGCAGTTACAGAAAATAAAATTCAAGGAGCCGCAGTTAGTGTAACTAAAATACACCCGTTAGCAGTTACAACTCCTAAAATAGCTAACACAAGTGTCACAACTGCTAAATTAGATAACAATGCAGTCACAAGTGCAAAAATACTTAATGCAAATGTTACTACAGATAAAATAGCTGATGCCAATGTAACCACAGCTAAAATAGCTGACTCTAATGTTACTACAGCTAAAATTGCAGCAGATGCTATTAATGGCACAAAAATAGCTGACAACAGTATAAATTCAGAGCATTATGTAGATGGTTCTATAGATCATGAACATTTAGCTAATGATGTAGTAGATGGAGATAATATAGCTAATGATTCTATTAACTCAGAACATTATGTTGATGGGTCTATAGACACTGCACACATTGCTGATGCTCAAATCACAACTGGTAAGATAGTAGATTCTGCTGTTACTTCAGCTAAGATTGCAACAAATGCTGTAACAGATGCGGAAATAGCTACAGGTACACTAGACAACAGATATTTTACTGAAACTGAATTAACTGGTGGTGCTCTTGATGGTAGATATTTTACTGAAACAGAATCAGATGCTAGATATTTCAACATATCTTCTGGAGACACTATTAAAGATGGTGATGCGTTTCCAGACAACGATACAACTATTGCTACAACAGCAGCTATTAATGACAGAATTATTGACTTAGTTGATGAAGTGGGTGGTTTTGATATTATTGCTAACCAAACCAGTTTTCCTAATACAAACCCTCAAGGGGCTACAGGACAATCAGCTGTTATAAGTGTTAAAGAAATTACAGGTAGTGCGTTAGTTCCTAGCGGTACAACCCTTACTATAAGTAACGGTAACGTAGCTGGTAACGCAAATATTACTATTACAGGTGTACCTACAACTTTACCTGTTGGCTTTGGATTCTTAGTAGAATCTACGAGTACATTACATACATATACTTTTCACAGATTAGTACCAAAAGCTACAGAAGTTACAACTGTAGCAGGTAATATAACAAATATAAATGCTGTTGTAAGCAATGCTACTAATATAAATGCAGTTGCTAATAATGCTACTAATATAAATGCAGTTCAAGCTAACGCAACTAATATAAATACTGTAGCTGGTAATAATAGTAATATAACAGCTGTTGCTGGAAACAATAGTAACATTACAAGTGTTGCTAACAATGCGACTAATATTAACGCTGTTCAGTCTAACGCTACAAATATTAATACTGTTGCTGGTAATAATGCTAACGTTACTACGGTTGCTGGTAATAATGCTAATGTAACTACAGTTGCTGGTTCTATTGCTAACGTTAATACAGTAGGTGGTGCGATAGCTAACGTAAACACAACCGCTGGTTCTATAACTAATGTAAACGCAGTTGCTACTAATATAGCAGACGTTAATAATTTTGCTGATAAATACCAAATTGCTTCTAGTAACCCAACAACCAGAGCTGATAGTTCTAGTTTACAAGAAGGTGATTTATATTTTAATAGTACTTCTGATGAACTTAAAGTTTATAATGGTGGTGCTTGGCAAGGTGGTGTAACAGCTACAGGTAACTTTGCAGTCACAACTGGTAATACATTTACTGGTGATAACGTTTATAACGACAACGTAAAGGCTAAGTTTGGTACAGGCAATGATCTAGAAATATTCCATAATGCTAGTGATTCTATAATCAATGATGCTGGTACAGGTAATGTTAAATTACAAACTGGTGGTAATACAAAGCTAGAAATTACTAGCACAGGAGCTACAATTACAGGTAACGTAGCAGTTACAGGTAACGTAGATGGTCGTGACCTAGCTGCTGATGGTACTAAGTTAGATGGTATAACTAGCAATGCTATTGCTGATCTAGTTGAAGATACCTCACCACAACTTGGTGGTAATTTAGATGTACAAAGTAGTGAAATAACAACAAGTACTTCTAACGGAAACATCAAAGTAACACCTAACGGTACAGGTGTCTTTGAGGTACGAGGTGCTGGAGGTAATGATGGTACATTACAATTAAATTGTTCTGCACAAAGTCATGGTGTAAAGATTAAATCACCACCTCATAGTGCTGGGGCAACTTATACATTAACTCTTCCTACTACAGATGGTAATAACCATGAACTTCTCAAAAGTGATGGTAGTGGTAATTTAAGCTGGACTACAGTAGGTACAGATAATCTTGCAAATGCTGCAGTTACAGAAGATAAAATTCAAGGTGCCTCAGTTACAGTAAGTAAAATAGGTAGCAACGCTGTTACTACAGCTAAACTAAATTTAGTATCAACATCTTCCGTACCTAGTCTAGAAGCAAAAGGTGATGGAAGTTCACAAGATGGTTATATACAGCTTAATGACTCACAAAATAATCATTATGTAAAGATTAAAGCACCTCCTAACAGTGCAGCTGCTAACTATACTCTTACACTTCCTACTTCAGATGGTACAAACAACCAAGTTTTAAAAACTGATGGTTCGGGAGTATTAGCTTGGGTAGACCCTGATTCCGGCCCCACAGGACCGACTGGTCCAACTGGACCTACAGGACCGACTGGACCTGCTGGAAATAATGGAAATAACGGACCGACTGGACCGACTGGACCTACAGGGCCGACTGGTCCTACAGGTCCTACAGGAAGCACAGGGCCAGCTTCAAACGTAGCAGGGCCTCCGGGTCCGACTGGGCCTACAGGACCTACAGGACCTACAGGAACAGTTCCTTCTTCTATACCCGGATCAAATATCGTTGGGGCTGTAGCTCATGCAACTGTAGCTGACCAAGCTACCTATAGAAATGGTACTACTTATGGTTTAGTATATTCTTCTAATAATACTGTACATAACCTTGTACATATTAGTAACTATATGCACTTTGGTACTTCTTCTGGTGGATTTGGTGTTTACTATAACGTATCTGATGCAACATTAAAAGAAAATATAACTGATACAACATATGATGCAACTTCAATAATCAAAAATCTAAGATTTGTAGATTTTGATTGGAAAGCAGATAGTGGATTTGATAATAGTAAAAGGGAAACTTGTGGTGTTATTGCACAAGAAGTCGGAACAGTAGACAGTAGCTTTATATTCCAGACTACAGATCCAGAAACTAACGTAGTAGGAAAATCACAAATTGTTCCTTTAAAGTTTATGACTGTATCTGCTAAGGCTATACAAGAGTTAATTACAAGAGTAGAAACCTTAGAAACAAAAGTAGCTGCATTAGAGGCAGGCTAAATGGAGATACCCACCTTACTCTTACCTGATGCTGTTGACTTTCCAAGTTTTGAGTTCGAGCTACCAATAGGAAAAATTCCACAGTATACTCCTTTGGTAGTTCCACCAAGTGATGTAAGAGCTCCAGAAGGAGTTGTACCAAGAACTACAAACAACGCAGCAGCGAGTACTGGTCAAACACCGGCTGGTATTAATCAAGTTAATATACCTGTGGTAAATGTAAAACTGCCAGTACCAGAAAGTGAAATACTTATCACAGCTGGTACTACAGCAGTTATTTCTGTAGCAGCCACCCTTACGGCTACAGCAGCCTTTAAATGGGTCGTTAAGATTCTAAAACCCATATTAAAAACGTTATGGAAGAAAATAAGTGGAAGCAAAAACCGTAAAACCTGACGAACCAAAGAAAGGTTTACTTACAAAATTAAAAGAAAATGTTGATGACCATGATGAACAAATGCAGATCCTCGGTGCAATGGTACGCTTGGGTGTTGTTATTTGGTCAGGATTTATCATCACTTTAAACTATGTCGAGTTGCCTATGGTCAAAAAACCTCTAGGGGCATCATCTGACATTACTTTTGTTGCTTCGATATTTACTGGAGCCTTAGCAACCTTCGGATTGTCTACAGGTAATAGTAATAGCAAGAAAGCAGCAAACACACCAACAACAACTAAACCAAAACAATGAAGAAATGGATTCTTCTCTTAGCTCTGTTGTCACCCGCAGCTGCAAGAGCAAACACAATAACCCCGAACTTTACACAGGGGTCAATGAACTCAACGACAACAACTACCCAAACAGTGAAGGAAGTCATAAAGACACAAAAGTTCGGAACAGCCCTCAAGAGTTGGTCTGGAAGCAATGTCGAGCCTTCTGGAAACATTCTAGCAGCAGATACAACATTCTCCGTCAAAGATGTAACCAAGCCTTGGAACATGGAAACAGTAACAAGAGCCGCCGGTCTAGTAGAGCAAATCGACACAACAATCGACTACACTATAAATACTACTACTACATCCTTATCAGTCTTCTCACAGTAAGTCCTGTTCTAGCAACAGAGACTGAACCAGAAGTCACGAATAACGCCAACCCGGTAGCTGCCGCAACAGGCAATGTTACCAACAGTGCGGTGCAGTTCCAGAATAACGGAGCACCATCACGACAGAACTATGGCAGTGGAATCTCATGTAATGGGGCGACTATGACCTTTTCGCCTTTTTATATGGGAAACCATATCAACCCATATTCTGAAAAAGAAAACATGGAAGGTTTATATCCATCAAGTTATCAACTTAACGAAAACTGGGGTTTTCAAGTTAACTTTATGGTTCCTCTTGATAGGCGAGGCTTAGAGCAATGCAGACGCATAGCTAAAAGACAAGAAGAAAAGATGAGGTTGGATCATGAGCTGGTACGTGCTCTTAAATGTGCCGAGTTACAACAGAAAGGATTTACTTTTAGACCTCAGACACGTGTTGCACATCTATGTTCAGACGTGGTTCCGATTCAAGCGTTGTTACCACCTAAACCAAAAGAAAAGAAATTTAAGTTATTCTAATGAGTACACTATCAGATCAAATCGCAGCACAAGAAGAGGCTGCAAAAAAGAAGCCTAAGAGAAAGGCTGCAAAGCGAGACGAGAACGGACGCTATGTTAAAACTACAATTACTAAAAAATAATGCTAGGAATACTTAAACCAATCGTATTAGCTTTTTTAAAAAGCGATAAATTCAAATTATTTGTAGTCGAACTACTTGAAAAGCTTGTAGAGCAATCAGACAACGAGCTAGACGATAGAGCACTACAGATTGTCAAAAAAGGATTAGACATTAAATGAACGAAACAAGAGTAATACCAAAGAAAGCGGCGGAAGAAAGTTTTAATGAGTTGCACTACCTTGTGACGGAAGATTTCTTACGTAGAATCAAAAGTGGCGAAGCTACAACTCAAGATCTAAAAGCAGCGTGTGACTGGTTAAAAACCAACGACATCACAGGTGTTGCTCTTGAGGGCAGTCCTTTAGACAGATTAGCTTCAGTGATACCAAAAGTAGATCCATCTTTAGTTAAAACTAGATTATATGGCAAGAACCGGACCTANNCTTAGCCCTAANCCCGGTAGAACAGCTAAGTTCTATCGTAAGAATAAAGAGTCACGTGAAAAACATAGACGTGATAATGCTAAAATAAATGATACGCCAGCTAAAAGAGCGTATCGACGTGACCTAATGAAGATACGTAGAGCACGTAAGCCCGGCAGACAGACTGATATGTCACATAAAGGTGGCAGAATCGTAGCAGAAAGCCGTAAAGCAAACCGAGGTAGAGGCGGAGCGAGAAGAGCTTAATGACACCATTACTACCAAACCCTGATTACTATTTACACAATTTAATAACGATGACAAGTTCAGAATCGAAACGGCTCTGGAGAAGAGCTATCAAAGAGCACTTTAATTGTCAATGCGTTTATTGCGGAGAATTTCATGAATTACACAACCTTACAATCGACCATGTACGCCCCAAATGTAAAGGGGGCACAGATGTTACGACGAATGTTGTACCCTCGTGTCGACGATGCAATCAGGAAAAAGGTAGTAGAGAATGGCAAGACTGGATGAGGTCGACATTCGGTGAAACAGAAAGAGAACAAACTATTTTATCACATATTAGATGAATGAAGAAGAAGGTTCATTAGATCGTAGAAAACGTATCTATCCAGATTATAAAAAGAACCGATATAAGAACAGACCTAAAGTCCAGACTGGTGGTAATACTGGTGAAGAGTTTGTACCAGATAAAACTGAAGATTTTGCACCAGCTCCTGATCGAGATATGCGTACTGGTGAACCTATTTATAACCCTGAGACAGATCAATTTGGTAATCCTTTTGAGATGTCACGTGCAGAGTATCAAATAAATAGAGATAAACTAAATGCAAGTCGAAATTTAGATCTTAATAGAGCTGAAGAACAGAGAGATAGTTTACCAGAAATAACTATGCAAGATATTTCTGAACTAAGTCTTGATGCAAAGATGGCTATGGAAGCTGCTAAAAAAGCACCCGGTGGACCAGTTATAAAAGCTGGAGCTGCCGTAGGTGCTGTAGTTCTTAGAAGAGCGGCTGGTAATCGTATAAAGAACATAATTGAAGATGTTACGTCACCTCTTTACAAAAGATTTGTAGATGAGGCAGATCCATATAGTTTTTTTGGCCGATATCAGACAGGTACTGTGGGTGCTCAAAAAAGAGGCAATCGTAATTGGAGACCTAATCTTAAACAATTTGGATACTTTCCAGATACCAAAGATGCTGTATCTCAGTTTGGTCAGAACACAGTAGATAACTTTATGGAAAGAGCTAGGCTGCATAGAGTTAGTAGAGCTCAACAAGGTAAAAAAGAGTTAATGAAAGATTTTAACGAAACCTTAGAGATAGTTCGTGATGACGGTACAATAGAATTAGGCATGGTTGTTAGACGTAAAAAATATGGTAATAAGTTAGATCTTACAGATTCATCTAATTATCATGTTAGAACTTTGTCCCAAGTTATGGAAGATGTACGTGTTAACACTGGTTGGCTAACTCAGCAGTCAGATAATGTTAAAGCTATGCAAATTGTTAGATCTAAACTAAACCAATTAAAAACACAGTATTCTGACGATTTAGTTTTAGCTAAACTTATGGAGTACGGAGACGAAGCATATCTAGAACATATGGTAGGTAAAGCTCAGTATGGCTGGTTATGGGATATTAAAGAGGCAGATCCTACTAAGTATCCTTGGCTCAAAGCTCCAGAAAGAAATCATGTTGATAATCTACGTCTATTAGTTAGTAACCCTTACAAAAAACTAAAGGATACAACTGAAACAAGAATTAAACCTCTTAATAAACTATTACCTAAAAACAAAAGGTATATTATAAATATAGAAGACCCTATGACTAACCCTTATGCAAAGGAGAATCCACTACATAAGAGTAATCCGGGTAATATAATTATACAAACAGCTAAACCTAGTGATAAGTTTCCTAAAACAATCGGAATTGTAGGTGATTATTTACAAGATTTTTATGGTCCTGACTTTATAAAAAACTATGATGGTAATAAATTACTAACAATCTTTGAACAGTTGTCACCTAAAGATAAAAAGCTTTATAGTTTATACAAACCTAAAACATATACAACTGCTGGAAAAAGAGGTAGTTTTCAAACAGTTGAGTCAGCAGTTAAATATAGAGATCGTGTTCTTAAAGAACGTATAGATTTAATTATAAAAGAACAGAATAAGTTTAGTTCACAAGAAATACAGACCGAAGTGTTTAATGATTTACTGAATTTTTATGAGTTATTTGCTGGTAAAGCTAACTTTGTAAGACGACCTCAGTATGTATCAGATATGATGCAGAAAAATGCTGTAAAAGATATCAAGTTTCCGTTTTCTAAACAAAAGTTTGATGAGTTTTATCGTCAAAAACGTAAAGCAATACAAGATCTAGCTTTAAGTGTACATAACTATGAAAAAGGACTTACACCTAGAATGACTAAAAAAGATTATGATAGTCTTTGGAAACAGCTTACTTCAATCAGTGCTATGGATTATAATTTTAAAGCTGATGTAAATGATTTTACAAATAGACTTATACAGATAACAGCTAAATATGAATGAGAATCAAATAATAAATAGTTTAAAACAAGACTTCAAGCTTTTCCTACAAGCACTGTGGGAAGAGCTAGGTCTGCCATCACCTACGAGGGCACAATATGCTATTGCAGATTACTTGCAGAATGGTCCCAAGCGACTACAGATACAGGCGTTTCGGGGAGTTGGTAAGAGCTGGATTACTGGTGCTTTTGTTCTATGGACTTTATTTAATGACCCCGAAAGAAAGATCATGATTATCTCTGCGTCAAAAGAACGTGCAGATAACATGTCTATCTTTTTACAGAAACTTATTATAGACACACCGTGGTTAACATATTTACAACCTAGATCAGATGAGAGCAGATGGTCTCGTATATCTTTNGATGTAAACTGTACACCACACCAAGCACCCTCTGTTAAGTCAGTGGGTATTACCGGACAGCTTACAGGATCTCGTGCAGATTTAATTGTACTAGATGACGTAGAAGTACCGGGAAACAGTATGACGGAGTTAATGCGTGAAAAATTACTTCAACTTTGCACCGAAGCTGAATCCATCCTTACGCCGAAAGACGATAGCCGTATTATGTATCTCGGGACTCCTCAGACTACTTTTACTGTTTATCGTAAGCTGGCAGAGCGGAATTATAAACCATTGGTTTGGCCCAGCCGATACCCAAGACGTAAAAAGCTCAGTCAGTACGAAGGACTCCTAGCACCACAGATCCAAGAAGATCTAGATATGGGTGCAGGGGAATGGGAAGTTACAGATCCAGATAGATTTAGTGAAGAAGACCTCATAGAACGTGAAGCATCTATGGGTCGTAGCAACTACATGCTTCAGTTCCAACTTGATACAAGCTTGTCAGATGCAGAAAAGTTCCCTCTTAAAATGGCTGACCTTGTGGTTACTAGCGTCAATCCTACTACTGCTCCTGATAACGTGGTCTGGTGTTCAGATCCAGCAAATGTCATCAAAGATGCACCCACTGTTGGTCTACCGGGAGACTACTTCTATAGCCCAATGCAGTTGCAAGGAGAGTGGGGACCTTACGCTGAGACAATATGTAGTGTAGACCCCTCTGGAAGAGGCTCAGACGAGACCGCAGCAGCCTTTATTAGTCAACGTAATGGCTTTCTATACTTGCACCAGATGCGAGCGTACATGGATGGCTATAGCGACAAAACACTACTAGACATCTTGAGAGGATGTAAGAAGTATAATGTAACTAAACTTGTAATNGAAACAAACTTTGGAGATGGTATAGTAAGTGAACTATTTAAAAAACATATTAAGCAAACGGGGCAGTATATCGATATCGAGGAGATACGTGCCAATGTTCGGAAAGAAGACAGAATCATTGATGCTCTTGAACCTATCCTTAACCAGCATCGCCTTGTTATTGATCGTTCTGTTATCGACTGGGATTATAGGTCGAACAAAGACAGTGCACCTGAGAGTAGGCTCCTCTATATGCTCTTTTACCAGATGAGTCGGATGTGTCGAGAGAAAGGAGCTGTCAAACATGATGACAGACTTGA
>FUFK010037525.1_pt1 | contig 30779 bp, 31 predicted proteins | sample 1021851 | NCBI WGS metagenome assembly FUFK01 (sample SAMEA51879418, study PRJEB19060) | metagenome | reverse complement strand
CCAACTATCCAAGTCGGAATCGCGAGCATTAGAAACAGAGCGATGCCGAGATTTGCCAGGTCCTTCTGGAAGTCCTGCAGTATCAAAAGGAGCAGGCCAACAAGGACCGAGACGACCAGGCCGAAGATCAGCCACAGCTGACGAGTAGGAGGCAGGTCAAGGACGGAGTCGTCCCTCACCAAGTAACGGCTCATTCTCGTCCTCATAGGAGTCCTGAGAGACCCGCCCTCAGGAAGCGCGTGGGCCTGAGAGCCCCCCTCATCTGGAGTAAGTAGCCTGACGTGAACGAGTCTTGGCCTGTGCAACCTGAAAATGAGGGCTATCAGGGGGGCGCTGCACAGTCCGGATAGGAGTACGGCGATCGGCTCGAGGTATACTATGCCTATCACTAAGAATAGCAGGACGTACATCAGGAAGAAGGCGGGAATGACAGTCCCCAGCATCCTGAGGTATGCTCTCCAGGGCCTGCTATTTCTGGCGACCATGAGGTTACTGGGTGGCTCGCTAAGGGGCTCTGGTTCCTTGAACCTGTACATCCTCCCCATCTGGTCTATGAATGTCCTCCCTTCTTGCATGGCCTCACCCGGTGCCACTCAGATCGCCCATCACTCGCGGTGCCAGATGCACCCGGTGCGGTTCCTCATCACTGTGGCNNCCNATGAGCCGAGGGTTTNGATATTGGGCTTTGTCATCTNCCGATTACNCCGCAGGATNTNCAGTATGTCTCNCNCCTCTTCTCGTCCCTCTTCATGCTCCACTGCCCACANGATGGNCATCGAGGTAGGCGCTTGCCTGGTGCCTTGACCCTCGGGGGCCTTCGCCTGCTAGTCTTCGGTACGGCCCATCCCTTCTTCGGGCGTCTGACCTTAGGCACAAACCTTGAGAGGGGTCCTGATTCAAGAAATTGACTGAGAGGAGCGGTAGTGTGCTCGGGAAGTTAATCATAAGCCAGTGGCACATCCGGTGGCATGCGCTGCACAGTTGTCGGAGCAGGAGTGTCCGGCCTCACGACAGCAATCAGACTCTTGGAGAGCGGACATGAAGTCGAGATAGTATCGGACAAGTTCAGTCCGGAGACGGTTTCGGACGTGGCCGCGGCGATATGGTACCCCTTCCTGGTAAAGCCCGCAGACAGGGCCGATACTTGGGGGATAGTGACTTACGACGTCCTTGAGGGCCTATGCACAGAAGCACCCGAAGCCGGAGTGACGATGAGGGATGGTAAAGAATACCTGAGGGAAGTCACGGACCTCCCGCCATGGAGCGATGACATAGCGGCATTCAGGATCCTAGACGAGGACGAGATACCAGAGGGCTACGTTTTCGGTTGGGAGTTCAGGGCTCCCGTTATCGAGATGCCCCTGTACATGCCATGGCTGAGGTCCAAGGTCGAAGAAGGTGGCGGAACTTTCAGGCATGGTTTCATCGAGGAACTGTCCGACCTGACTGGGGACGTTGTAGTCAATTGTGTCGGCCTAGGGGCGAGAGAGCTTTGCGATGACCTCGAAGTCAGACCGGCAAGGGGGCAGATCCTCTTCATTGACCAAGACCCGGGCGTAGGTCACTTCGACCAACAGCCGGAGACCCTGACCTACACAATTCCCAGGAGCGACGTGACCGTTCTCGGCGGGACTGCGCAGGTCGACGACTGGAGCCTGGATATTAGGGACGAGGACAACGAGTTGATACTTAGCAAAGTCGAGGCGATATGGCCCGACTTGGACAGGGACAGGATAGTTGGAGGCACGGTGGGCCTCAGGCCTTCGCGAACAGAGGTAAGGCTAGAGGAAGAGGAAATAGGTGGGGTTCGTGTAATTCACAACTACGGACACGGAGGCGCCGGCGTGACCCTATCATGGGGATGCGCCGATGAAGTAGTTTCAATTGTAGAGGGAAGTTAGGAATCCCGATGGAAGAGATGTTCGACGTTGTCGACAGAAGTGACACGGTGATAGGCCAGGCTAGCCGGGAGGAGGTGCACCGAGATGGGCTGCTACACAGGTCGGTCCATCTCTTGGTCTTCGATGTCTCAGGGAGGGTCCTCCTTCAGAAGAGGTCGATGGGTAAGGACAGGTTTCCCGGTAGGTGGGACTCTTCGGTGTCCGGGCACGTGGATAGCGGTGAGGGCTACGACCAGTGCGTAGTCAGAGAGGCGATGGAGGAGATAGGGATACGCCTGGAAGCAACCCCCGAGAGGCTGTTCAAGATTGATGCATGCGAGGAGACGGACCAGGAGTTCACCTGGGTCTACAGGACGTACTCCGAAGGCCCGTTCACTCCGGACGAGGAGGAGGTCTCGGAAATCGGATGGTTCACCGGGGATGAGGTGATCCACCTGGTGAAAACCGATCCCGAGAGCGTGTCCCCTTCCTTCGCCCTAGTTTGGAGCGAGCTCCTCAAGAGAGGCTGAAACTCTCAGCTGTATGCAGCCTTCGTCGTGCTGATTACCACTGCACCGATCTTGTAGGGGTCCCCGTTGGATGAGGGCCTCCTGTCTTCCAGCCTGCCGCACCAGCCGTCATCGACCGTCCCGATCGGAATTCTGATGGAGGCTCCCCTGTCCGAGACTCCATACGAGAACTCATGGATCGACTGGGTCTCATGTAGCCCAGTCAGACGCTGCTCGTTGTGCGCGCCGTATACGCTGATGTGCTTCTCTATGTTCTTGCCGAATTCCTCGCAGACCTTGTTGAAAGTGGCCTCGTCGCCGCAAGTCCTCAGAGTGGTATCTGAGAAGTTCACGTGCATACCGGAGCCGTTCCAGTCGGTCGGCCCCAGTGGCTTGGGGTGCCACACTATAGAAAGGCCGTACTTCTCTGCGTTTCTCTCCGCAAGGTACCTCGCAACCCATACCTCGTCTCCTGCGTTTTTCGCGCCCTTGGCGAATATCTGGAACTCCCACTGGCCCACTGCCACTTCTGCATTGATGCCCTCGACGTTGATCCCCGCCTCCAGGCACATGTCCAGATGAGTCTCGATGACTTCCCTGCCGTAGGCGTTCTTGGCCCCAACGGAACAGTAGAACTGTCCCTGAGGGGTTGCGTCCCTGGGGAAACCCAGGGGGAGGTCGGTCTCGGGATCCCAGAGGAAGTACTCCTGCTCATACCCGAACCAGAAGTCGTCATCGTCCTCATCGATCGTTGCCCTGCCGTTTGTAGAATGAGGAGTTCCATCAGCATTGTACACCTCGCACATCACAAGGAATCCGTTCAACCTGTCAGGATCGGGGTAGATTGCCACGGGCTTTAGGACGCAGTCGGAAGAGCCCCCCTCAGCCTGAAGGGTGGAGCTTCCGTCGAATGACCAGTCCTTACAATCATCCAGTTTTCCTGAGAAATCTGTTTCGATCATCGTTTTGCTTCTTAGGCTCTGTGTTGGTTCAAATCCATCCAGCCATATGTACTCTAATTTCGACTTAGTTGCCATAGCGCAGGACCGTGGGAAGGTAGTTTATAGTCTGAACGCATGAACAGATAATTGGAGATATTTTGATTATAATTATCAAAAAAATATATATTTCTAACACAATGTACACTTATTATGACTAAATATATACAAATGTATATATTTTTTCAGAAATTAACAAGAAATCCGCTCAAATGAACATTGGTAAATTTAGTTCTTGATGTCCGGTTCTAGNTGGTGGACGTGCCGAGATTTGAACTCGGGGCCTCTTCCATGCCAAGGAAGCGCGCTTCCAAGCTGCGCCACACGCCCAGTGAGATTACGACTTGCGACGGCCATTTAAGGAGAACTGAGCAGGCAACGGCATGAGTGAGGGGCCTGTCTCGTCCAGTCCAAACGGGCCCCCTGATTTGCCAGATGGTATCATGGAGGAGTTATCATCCAGATTATCTCGTGATGATGCACCTTTTCTGCGACATCTGCCAAAGCAACTTTCCTTGCAGTGGGCTGATGCCTCGGATAATCGCTTAGGTTACACTCGTTTTGAATTTGATCATCACGAACTGTTTCGCAGGCGTAGACTGAGGGGTTCACCGGGTCCGATTACAATCGCCCTACATCCAAGATTGAGAGATGATGAGAAATTATACCTACACACTTTAGTTCATGAGTTACTCCATGCTGCAGGGTTAGTCGACCATGGGAACCGCCATAGTGAACTAGTCAATGAAATAGCACCGGCCCCAAAGTTGTCTGAATCACCTGTGTTGAGAAGCATGCGAGAAGAAGTTCTAGCGGAACTACCTGAACAGTCCTGGATTTGCGGAGAATGTGGCCACACATGGCAGAGAAGAAGAGTCTCTTTACCTCAAAGATGTCCAAAATGTGCTCGCCCATTTAGTAGTCGATAAGCGGTTTGAGGAGAGATTATTCCGGCAAAATCACCATGAACTCCTAGCCGGTAAGACTAGCCAATGGAATTCCCTCCAACACCAGATGATATCTCTAATTTGGTTGACGATTTCATCGCTGATTCTTTTCCAACACTGATGGCGATTATAGCCATCGCGGCCTACTCTGGGTTCGTCTTCATGTTCTACAGGCTTCTAGCGAGAAGAGATATTCTGAATCTGGACTTAAGCAAATATGACCAGACAATGAACGGAAAGATTCGGGCCTTCTTTAGGACCGCTGCATGGTTAATCCAATACGCTCTGGCGATACCTGTTCTAATCGGCTTTTGGACCGTTGTTATGGCAGTGATTCTAACCCTCCTAGCTGATGGAGATGATCATGCGAGGAATGCGTTGCTTGCCACAGCGGTTGTAGGTTCGGTGCGAATCCTATCTTATTGGACTGAGGATTTGTCTCGAGATGTCGCAAAGATGTTACCATTCGCGGTTCTTGGTGTATTCTTGGTTAGTTCAATTTCTGTAGAGTTCAATGAATTCGAAGAATTGATCGAGAATCGAAATGAGTTGGCTCAATCTTACCTCAATAGCCTCATTTTGTTATCAATCTTAGAGACTGTATTGCGTATCTATCATGGCCTTAGAGAATTGATTGGTGGACAACGCAGAGTAAACAAGAAATTGAAGAAAATGGCGAAGGAAACCGGTCGCTCAAAGTCTGATATTCGTGAAGATATGCTGGATGACGGAATACTTAATCATAGCACTGGCGAAGAAGCCAATGAGTAGTATTGTTATTACAGATTGGAGCTCTATCTAACTCTAGATGGCAAGGTGCAGGTTTCACAAAGGGGGAGTGCCGCGCATGGCATGGGTGCGTGGTGTAGTCTGGATATCATGCTGGCCTTCTAAGCCGGTGACCCGGGTTCGAATCCTGGCGCGCCCACCACCATTCTCCTCAGAATGATTCCGAAGGTATTCACCGTTTACATCAAATACACCAAGCAGGTCGGCGCGACGCATGAAGCGAGGTTCCCGTGCGTGGAAGAAGGCTGGGAAGCAGCGCTGGAAGTGGCGAAAGAAGAAGCTACGAAGGCGAAAGGCTGCTCGAAAGCAAGCCCGTCAATGAACTCTTCACAGAGAAGAAACAAGGTCTGCGACTACAGATTCCGGATCTTGTGCTTTCGTGACACCACTAGCAAGTAGAACTCCCGTTGTTCCAAGTTTAATCGCTGCTGCAACATCAGCTCCGTTTTTTACTCCAGCACCACACAGGATTCCGACCTGCTCGGAAATTTCCTTTACTGCAGAGGCTGTTCCACTAACTATCGAGGGATCTGCTGTTGTTACAGAAATATCTCCACCAATCAATTCCGGTGGTTCGACCGCAACAAAATCCGGGCCTAATGCAGTCAATGCACGAGCCTCTTCGATATCCGCTGCACAGGCGCATACAGTGAATCCTTCAGGGACTTGGTCGAGTAACATGGCTACATGCTCGATTTCCACTTTGTGCTCTGCGTGATTGATTAGTGTTCCAGTAGCGCCTCTTTCAACAGCGGTTGCAGGATGTAACCAACCAGTAAATGAGCCGAATCCGACTGGGTCTAGATGTTGACACCAGACCTCTAAATTCGGTGCTGCAGCAACAACTGAACTAAGGTCAAAAGCAGACACTGCAACCACCATCCGAGCATTTGTCTCAACGCTCGCAATTGCTCTGGCTAAGGCTTCTGCACTAGCGCCATGTGCGGTCTCGTATGTCTTCAGATTGACAACGACGAGTGGTTGAGTCACGCTCCGGCGAGATGAATACACTCTTTGACGCTGACGGATTAGACTCGGCTCAGATAGCCGAACCATGACCAATTACAGCGTCGCTCAACTCGGTTTCGGCTGAAATGCTAGCCCCCTCGCCTACTATACATCTAGTCAATTTCACTCCTGAGCCGATTTGAGCACCATCCATAACAACAGAATCCATAATTGTCACATCTTTACCTAATTTGGCTCCTATTCCAATTGATGAGCCAGTAATTCCTGATTTGCAAACAGCATCAGAAAACCAAGATTCACAGCATGAGGACCCGCTATCAAAACGGCTTGAGGAGATACAAACCTGAGCCGCATCGATGAAGGAAGAAGGAGTTCCAGCATCTACAAAGTAACCCTCAAATGTAAGTCCGGCCATATCTCCGGATTTTGCAATATCAGGGAATATCTCTCTTTCCATAGAGTGTTTGTGAACACCCATGTCATCAAGCACTTCACGCTCGATTAGATAGCAACCTGCGTTGATTAGATTGGAAAACTCAGTCCCAGGTGCCGGTTTTTCCTGAAAACGACGAATCATCCCAAAATCATCTAAATCGCAAACTCCGAAGCGGCTAGGATCTTCAACTTGCCAAAGTGAAAGTGTCGCTTTTGCCTGAGTTTTCTCGTGGTGCTGAGTTAAGGCTACTACGTCTACGCTTGAAACTAAATCACCATTCAAAATCAAAACTGGGCCTTTTCCTGTTAAGTGCTCGCGTGCAAGGGCGATAGCACCACCTGTGCCGAGTGCTTCTTCCTCTACAGACAATACAATCTCATATGGAAGATCAGTATTCTCTGCCCAGTTACGCATTTCCTCTATTCCATAGCCTGCCGCCACTACCACTCTATCGACCATCTCCTCGGGTACGACCTCAACGACTCTCTGCAGTAGAGTTTTGTCGAGAATTCTCAGTAGCGGCTTGACTCTACCTTCTGTCAAAGGCCTAAGTCGGGTGCCAAATCCCCCCNCCAGAACCACTACGTCCATGGTTGGGCGGGCGCAATTACCACTTTCAGCACTTCGTGTCCCCGACGCCTCGTGCATACTCGTTAGGCGCATCGTTGAAAGACGGTTGTTGGGTCGCCGGAGCGTCGACATGAACATTCACGAGTATCAAGGGAAGGAATTGTTTCGTTCTGCAGGAGTAAAGGTACAGGAAGGAGTGCATTGTAAAACCGTTGAAGATGCACTTGCGGCTTACGACTCCCTTGGCTCAAAAGTTGTTGCTGTTAAGAGCCAGATCCATGCAGGTGGGCGGGGAAAAGGAAACCTGTATTGTCCAAATTCTGGAGACCTCCTAATGGAGGGTGGCGTCAAGATAGCATTCTCCAGAGATGAGGTTGAAACCTATTCAGAAAATATCCTCGGCCACATACTTGTGACGAAGCAAACAGGTCCTGCAGGTAAATTAGTCAGTAATATCTACGTCGAGGCTGGTTGCGAAATAGCACATGAATACTATCTCGCCTTATTGGTAGATAGAGAAGAAAAGCAAGTACTAATCATGGCCTCAACTGAAGGTGGAATGGATATTGAAGAAGTTGCCGAAGAGACTCCTGAAGCTATCCACAAAATTTGGGTGAACCCATCAACTGGTTTACTAGACTCACAAAAGGAAGACCTCGGCACCTCTCTCGACCTCTCTGGTGCAGCATTAGAGGACTTTGTAGGAATGATTGGAAGTCTTTACGATCTATTCGTGTCGAACGATTGTTCAATGGTAGAAATCAATCCATTGGTTCGAACAAAATCTGACGAAATAGTTGCTCTCGATGCAAAGGTTGGATTTGATGAAAACGCCTCATTCAGGCACAAAGAATGGGAAGATTTGAGAGATTATTCAGAGGAAGAACCTACTGAAACTCGAGCCAATGAAGCCGGCCTCTCCTACGTCAAACTCGATGGAGACATAGGTTGCTTAGTCAATGGAGCTGGCCTAGCCATGGCAACTATGGATGTAATCAAACTCTACGGGGGCGAACCGGCTAATTTCCTTGATATCGGCGGAGGTGCAGATGAAGCCAAGGTTCAGGAAGCCTTTGAGATAATCCTCGAAGACCCTAACGTCAAGGGGATATTAGTCAATATCTTTGGAGGTATTCAACGCTGTGATATTGTTGCAAAAGCGGTACTTGCTGTCTCAGAAAAGATGGGGTTACAAGTTCCATTAGTAATCCGTTTATCAGGAACTATGTTTGAAGAGGGAAGAGCAATTATCGATGCCTCCGACCTTGATTGTACATCTGTGGAGACATTGGCTGAAGGTGCTGAAGCAATTGTTGGACTAATTGGAGGTGGTCAGTGATGGCGATTTGGGTTCAAGAAGATTCGAAATTACTAATCCAAGGAATTACCGGTTCACAAGGTAGGTTCCATGGTGAAAAGATGGTTGAATATGGCACCAATTTGGTCGGTGGTGTAACCCCTGGAAAGGGCGGTCAAAGTATAGAATTGGCAGGTAATGAATTCCCAGTATTCAATACTATGATGGAAGCCATCAACCAAACTGATGCGGACGCTTCAGTCATCTATGTCCCACCTCCATTTGCTGCTGCAGCAATCATGGAGGCTGCCGATGCCTTCCACCAAATCAAAGGAGAGGGAGTAATTGTATGCATCACCGAAGGAATACCAACTCTGGATATGGTAAAGGCAGTCGCTTACGTAAACGAAAGAGAAGGAATCAGACTCATAGGGCCAAACTGTCCTGGGATAATTACACCCGGAGATAATGGCGGTTGTAAAATTGGAATCATGCCAGGACATATCCACGCCAAGGGTAGGATTGGAGTAGTATCGAAATCAGGAACTTTGACCTATGAAGCAGTTGCACAAACCATGAGTATTGGAGAAGGACAGTCCACCTGCATTGGAATAGGCGGCGATCCAGTAAATGGAACAGGATTCATTGATTGTTTGTCCGCCTTCGAATCGGACCCTCAAACTGTAGCGGTAGTTATGATTGGTGAAATCGGAGGCACTGCTGAGGAAGATGCTTCTGAATGGGCAGCCGCGAACATGAGTAAACCAATCGTCGGCTTCGTAGCTGGTTCTACCGCTCCACCTGGAAAAAGGATGGGGCATGCCGGAGCGATTATCTCAGGCGGGAAAGGAACAGCCGCTGAAAAATTTGCAGCATTCGAAGCGGCGGGAATCCACATTGCAAGAGACCCATCTGAAATCGGTGCTGTCTTGAAAGTGGCTCTGGAAAAATCCGGTCTTCTATGAAGACCGATAGTTTTGACTTAGTATTCACGGTCAGACTTAATCCAAATAATGCGACGAGCCATTCGTGAGTTCGCAATCGCGAGTGGTTGTAATTGGTGGAGGAATAGCCGGTTGTTCCTCTGCACTCGCTCTTGCAGGAAGGGGTGTTAGTGTTACGCTGCTAGAGGCATCGCCAAGATTAGGTGGGCGTTATTGTAGTGTAGATATTGGCGGAATAGAACGACCAATTGACGGGACTCAAAATGTATTTTTCAGAAATTTCGAACGCTTTTTCCAATTACTTGCAACATGTGAGGCGAGAGAATCGGTAAAGTTGCAAAACTCCACTTTGCTTGCATTTCTCGAAGTTGAGCAGAGAAGAATATCGAAAATTCAATCTGGAAACCTTCCTCCTCCAAACCATCTATCGGCGTCCTTTCTTAATGCTAATTTCCTAGGACTAGGGGATAAATTCTCAATGCAAAAGGCTGTCCAAGCTATGCAAAATATAGATGAAGAGCAAAGGCGGGAACTCGACGAGTTAAGTTTCCTCGAATGGCTAGAAAACAATGGACAGACTAAACGAGCAATCTCACGTTTTTGGAATCCAATAAGTAAATTGGCATTGAATGTAGATTGCTCTCAAGCAAGTGCCGCGTCTGCAATATTCTTGTTCAAGAAGGCCCTTATCGGAAATGCCAATGCATTAGATGTTGGTTGCTTTACAAACGACTTCACGAATGCAGTATCCTCTAGTCTACGGAGGACACTAGCGGCTTCTGGAGTGGATGTACTTCTCTCATCGCCTGTTACGAGCCTCTTTCGTGAAGAAGGCGTAGTCACCGGAGTCAATACAAAAGAGGGATTTCATGCTGCAGACAGGGTGGTAATTTGCACTCCAATCTCGGACACTGCAAGGCTCCTTACCGGTTCTTCTGCGAGCATGAAATCTCATGAAGTCGCAGAAAGTCTCGCAAAATTAGGCAACACATCTCAAATTGGCATTCATGCATTCCATGAAGGACCTATTTTACCACAAGGAATCCCATTTGTCAGTTGTTGTGATGAACCATTGATACAGATGTTATTCGATCGCTCTGGCGAACTTGATGATGGAAATAGAGGAGGTCTTCCCGGTCATTGGATTTGTAGCCCTGTTTCCCACGCAGACAAGTATCTAGAATGGGATGATGAATTGATAAGAACGGAATATCAAAGAGTAATTGACTCTGCATTCCCTAATTCTCCTGCTTTAATTGGTTTTCATGTTGTTAAAATAAATCGAGCCGCCACATCTATGAAGACAGGATCTCAACGCCTTCGACCAAATCCGCTTGATGCTGGAGAGGGAGTGATTTTGGGGGGCGATTGGATCAATATCGATTGGCCCTCAAGTCTAGAGGCTTCGACTAGAGCGGGACTCGTAGCGGCTGCAACATACCTAAGTGAACTTGGGGTTAGAGAATTTGCAGAATGGAATCATGAAGAAAAATGGCCTGATTGGCCAAATTCTGCCAATAAAGAAGACGTAGATTGGAGAATATGGCAATAAAGTAAGCAACGAAGCAATCAACACATAAGCGATTGTGGGCGAGGTGATAATAAGATGGCTGAGATTATTGATGAGCACATCGATGGATTGCTCAAGGCGACTTCTCGTTCGTTTCATTTGACCCTAACAAGCCTACCGAATACTGTCAGAGACCAGGTAGGTCTACTGTATCTCCTAGCCCGCTTAGCGGACACAATTGCAGATTCAAAAACCGAGGACGTAGAATCCTTGATAGAAGCTCTCGATGGATATCACAACCACTTGCTAAGTGAAGAAAAAATAGACTTATCGAATATTGCCAAGTTACAGGAGGATGCAGATGAAAAAAGACTTCTTGAAAACCTAGAATCCGTAGTAAGTGCATATCGAAACATGGACACTAAAGATTCTCGATTAATGCAACGTTGTCTCGACGTAATTATCTCAGGGCAACGACTTGATTTGGTTCGTTTCGGTGCCCTTGGGTCGGAACTAACCAGCTTGAAAAACGACGCCGAATTGGATGATTATGCATACAGGGTTGCTGGAAGTGTTGGAGAATTTTGGACTGCGATTACCTTGCAAAATGAATTATCAGGAGATATCCAAGACACCAAAAATTTCGATTCACTAGGTATTCGCTTTGGCAAGGCGCTACAAATGACCAATATTTTGAGAGATATTCCTGCTGATTTAGCCCTAGGACGATGTTATATTCCAAGTGACAGATTACTTGAAATTGGACTTAATCATCAAGACCTAAACAATCCTGATTCAATTGAAACATTCAGACCGTTATACGATTCATATCTTGACTTAACCTGTGACCACTATGATTCGGCAATAAATTACATTCGAATGATCCCAAGGAAATACCGTAGCCTTCGCATGGCTTGTTTGCTACCTGTTGTTATTGGTCTAGAGACCATCGCTCTACTTCGAAATGGAAATGTTCTTGATGCATCTGAGAGGATTAAAGTAAATAGAAGTAGAATCCGTAAAATAGCCGTTTCTTGCCTAATCTCGACAAGGTTCAAGGGAATGGAGAATAGAATCCTTAGCAAGGCTGCCAATCGAGCGAAAAATGGTGTCTGAAGCCTTCAAAGGCCGCTGAAGCGGCCCGCACGCACGCGAGGGAGAGGTTCAAGAGCGAATGACGAGGGCTCACCTTCGGCGTTACCATGTCTCTAGACACGAGCAACGATTCCGCAGGCGAACTGCGGTACGATGCTGAGCGTAGCATTTCACTAGTTGAGGCTGATTTGGAAAGTGCCGGAATTGAGGGTGTAAGATCTAAAGTTAGCATAACCCGAGAGGCAGCGCGAGCAATTTCGATTACCGCCCTCGAAACAATCCGAGAAGGTGCTCGATTCATGGGTGTTGTTGGAGCACGAGGAGAATTACTGAATCCATTTGGACACATTGACGCAGCAATTTGGTCCGAAACAGACGTTCCAGAATACATGATTGAAACTGCATATGATTATTGTGAAGAATTGACACGGATAGAGGCAGGTAACTTCTATCACTCGTTTAAGTATCTTCCAAATGAGGCACGGCAAGCCATCTGCGCATACTATGCATTCTGTCGAAGGGCAGACGATATCGCAGATGGAGACTATGTCGATTCCTTCCCAGGAGGGTCCTCCGACAATCCTGAGTCAGTGGAATATAGGGCACATATTGAGAAATTGTCGGGGAGTAGCCCGGTAGTTGCCCGAGACCACTACGATGACAGAATGTCACAATTATTCTACTACAGAAAGAAATTATCCAGTGCTTACGGCCAGGTCACCTCAACGGATCCAATTTTTATTGCACTGAAAGATACTATTCGCCGTTACAATATACCACGCCAATTACTCGACGACATGATTAGTGGAATGGAAGACGACTTCCATCGCAATCGCTACGAGACTTTCGAGGACCTCTATTCGTATTGTTACCGAGTCGCATCTACAGTAGGTTTGGTTTGCATCGAAATTTACGGATATTCAGAATTAGAAGCTAGGGAATTTTCTGAAGCCTGGGGGATTTTCATGCAATTGACGAATATTATCCGAGATGTTGCAGAAGATGCAGAGCGAGACCGAATTTACCTGCCAATGGAAGATTTACGCAGATATGGAATCAGTGAATCGGATGTAAAGAGTGGTGCGGAATTGCTCAATCACCCAGGTTGGAAGCCATTCGTTCAAGAATACATAGAAAGAGCTGAAACTTATCGAGATAAGGCATTCAAACTACTTCCATTATTAGATAGGCAGTCTCGATATTCACCAGCAGCCATGATGGCATTCTACGAATCCATTTTGAAGAAAATTAACAAGAAGGATGGTGATGTATTCACAGAGCGTGTGCAATTATCAAAGGCTGAGAAAATCTCTCTAGCCGCATACGTATACGCAAGATACCGCTTCCTTGCTGTATGAGCAAGAAGTGGCTTTGAAAGGCCGAGACAAAAGGGAAGATTATCGAGCATAGCAATTCGGAGGGATATTCATGAGGGTGGCAGTGTTACTTGAGGACCGTTGCCAGCCAAAGAAATGTAATGCAGAATGTTGGGCATTCTGCCCGCCTGTTCGTAATGGAATCGAATGTATTGTTCTAGACGATTCAAGCGGTAAACCATTAGTTTCCGAACCTCTTTGTATCGGTTGTGGAATTTGTGTGAACAAATGTCCATTTGATGCTTTAATCATCACCAATTTACCTGAAGAATTAGATGGTGAAATGACTCATCGATATGGTGAGAATGGATTCCGTTTGTTCCGTTTACCTGCTCCTCGTGAAGAGCAAGTTGTCGGTATCCTAGGACCGAACGGAATGGGGAAATCTACTGCGATAAATTTGCTATCTGGTTCTCTTCGCCCAAATCTTGGTGATTGGACTATTGATTCACGAGATTGGCATGAAATAATCGAATCATTTCCAAGAGGAGAATTGAGAGATTATCTAAGCATGGTTGCCGAGGAAGGAGTAAAGATTGCAGTTAAACCTCAGTATATCGATAAGTTACCGAAAATTTTCGATGGAAAGGCTATGGAATTACTTGCGAAAGTTGACGATAGAGGTGAACTAGATCATTATGCAGAGTTGTTAGCAATTGACCATATTCTAGATAGGACTCTAGGTCAATTATCTGGTGGAGAATTACAGAGAGTCGCTATGGCAGCTACATTACTCAAGGAGGCTGATGTATACTTCTTCGATGAACCCTCGTCTTACCTGGATATTCACGAAAGAATGAGAGTGGTTAGAATAATTCAGGATATGGTTGAGCGTGGAAAGAGAATTCTCGTTGTCGAGCACGATCTGGCTATTCTAGACGTGCTCTGTGACCTTCTTCACGTAGTATATGGAGAAAGAGCCGCGTTTGGTATCTTTACTCCAGCTAGGTCGACTAGAACCGCAATCAATGCCTATCTTGACGGCTTTCTTCCCGAAGAAAACGTCAGAATTCGAGACAAACCTATCCAATTCCTCCGTGGTAGAGTTAGAGGGGAAGAAGTTGGTCAAACAATTCTGTCTTGGGGGGATATGGAGAAGACTTTGGGTGACTTCAATCTGAAAACTGGAGAAGGTCAAGTTCGTAGCGCTGAGGTAGTAGGTGTTGTTGGCCCCAACGCAACAGGAAAGACAACAATGGTCAAGATGATTGCTGGTGAAATAGAACCAGATCAAGGCTGGTGCACAATGGATGCTGAGATATCTTACAAACCGCAACATGTTAGTACAGATTTTGATGGAACAGTACAAGATTGGCTAGATACTGAACTGGGTGGAAAATGGAGAAGTGGTGAATTCAACACCCAAGTTATTCGTCCGTTACAGGTCGACCAATTGTTAGAATTAAGGGCAAAAAAACTCTCTGGCGGAGAATTACAAGCAGTTAGTATTGCTATATGTCTAGGGAAGGAAGCGGACCTATACTTGCTCGATGAACCAAGTGCTCATCTAGATGCAAACGCTAGAATGGAAGCCGCAAAGGCGATTCGAAGAACAATGGAAAGTAATGAAAAAGCAGCCATGGTAATTGACCATGATATTTACTTCATTGATATTGTCTCAGATTCATTATTGGTCTTCGATGGTAAAGGAGGATCTCACGGTAATGCCCAGGGCCCAATGTCCTTGAGAAAGGGAATGAATCGATTCCTAAGTGATGTTGATGTAACATTCAGAAGAGATCACGAATCCTTCCGGCCCAGAATCAACAAACCAGGAAGTAGGAAAGATAGAGAACAGAAGATTAGTGGTGAATACTTCTATCTTGAATAGAATAATTTCAAGGTTAGTAACCATTGGATTCTTGAAGGTCGTTTAGAACGGACAGACTATGTCAGATGGTGAGCCGGAGGATGCTGAGGAGCCCCAAGAACCGGAAGATGAGATGGCGGTTCTAGAAGCGAAATTAGTTGAACTTGAGAAAGAACTGCAATATTCGAAGGCTGAAACCGCCAATGCCAGACAAAGAGGGCAGAGGGACAAGGCCCAAGCAATACGATTTGGAGCCGCTGGATTAGCCTCTCGAATAATCCCTGCAATCGACTCTCTAGAGAAAGCAATTACGAATCAAAATGGAGACAATGAAGCGATTACTAATGGAGTTAAAATGACTCTTGATTCTCTGAAAAGTGCTCTTGAATCTGAAGGTGTCACCATTCTTGAGACAACTGGTAAGTTATTCGATCCAACACAGATGGAAGCAATTGCTACTGTTCCTGTTGAAGAAGGTCAAGAATCGGGAGAGGTCCTTGAACAGATCGAATCCGGATATTTGCTGCACGATAGGGTACTAAGGCCTGCGAAAGTGATAGTCACCAGTGAGTAATATTTCTGTCTATAACTGATGTTAATTTAAACATCAATTTATATTAAAAATCGAGGCGGATAAAAAATATGCAATGGGCCTCAAACAAATTAGCAAGAACTAACTGTTTTTTTTTGCTGGTAATTTTTCTTCTGGGCACAATATCTCCAATGGTACAAGCGCAAGATGACAGCACGCCTGAAGAAGAAAATAGAACCTTTCAATATCACACAATTGCGTCTTTGGGGGATAGTACCTTAGGATCAGACCCCTCGGGCTACAGAGGTCCATTTGCAAGTGTGCACGCTGCTAATTTGATGGGCTTAGATTACTATGAAGGAGCGGTCGGTGGGGACAGGTCTTGGACATTAATTGGCGCAGGAAGGCACACAACCATAGCAGATAACTATGGAAATGGTACATTAGTAACGATGATGGTTGGTGCCTGGGATTTTATTGATTCTGATGTAGAAATCATTTCAGGAGATTATTCCTTCATCGATGAACTAGAAGAAAACATAACTATCATACTTGATACTTTAGTAGCCTCGGAAGTCGATGTACTAGTGTGGAATCTGCCAAATATGTCTTTTCTGCCCTTTTTGACACAAATCTTCCCTACTGATCTTCACCATTATTTTACTGAGGCCAGCGCTGAGTGGGCACAACGACTAGATGAAATCGCAGAAACATATGGGGATGATGTACAAGTTTTCGATTTAATGACTGCCTCTGATGACCTTTTACAAAATGCATCCGCTAGAACGATTTTAGGTAACGAAATTACTAGTCCCCCGATGGTTTGTGCTAAAAATTGCATAATGGTAGATTCTTTGCATCCGACTTCAGTTGGGCAAGGACTGTTAGCCAACTATATGATGAAAGCAATCAACGAAAAGTTTCCTTCACCAAACGGCTCATACCCTCTTCTCTCAGAGGAAGAATTACTTTCTCTGACAACACTAACAAACAACAGTGAGGAAGAAACTATGGAATCCTCCTCAATTTTTATTGAGGGAGACGTGACCAAAGAGTGCTTCGATTGGGCTGAAACCACATATCGAGATATGTACCTGACGATTACTATTGACGAAGAATATGTCCCAATTCCAAGTTATGTTGGATTCAACACCGAATTATGCAGACAATCTACCCATGTCATTTACTCAGGAGAGGAAGCGATTCACGTAGTAACAAATGTGGAAAACACACTTACCTTGAATCATTTTTTTGAGATATGGGGGGAAAATTTGAGTGCCACAAAATTACTTGATATAGACACATCGGATGGAGGAGAAATCACGATAGATGTAAATGGTATCAACTTCGAAGGAAATTGGTCGGCAATATCTCTAGATGATGTAATTTCGTTGGAAATCGTTTACACATCTCCCCCAACACCAACTGTGGAAGAAGATGTTCAAGATGATACATTACCTGGTTTCTCTGTGATTCTAGTTTTGGCATCTACACTGTTGGCGATGGCTGTAATCCGGAGAAAATGAGTGGATTTCTGGACACTTATCATCTTTACAGGTTGGAAAAATATGAATGACAGATTAGCCAACTGGCTCGCCACCTTCCCCCATGAAGGCTAGTCGATGCAAACCATTGGTTTCGATAAGGTGCTCTAGAACCGACATGGGGACTAACGTCCCAAGGACTTCTCGGATTGCATCTTGATCGCCGATAGTGCTGAGCATTCTGGCCGTTTCTCTGACCCTCCATCCCTCAAAGCGTTCNCGTTGTTCAAGAGGAAGCAGGACTACTTCCCAGCCAGATGCGGTGTACAACTCTGCGGTTCCCATATCGGTAGTCACCAATACACCCGCTTGACCATGATATTGGCTAGCATGAGTAACCCAATTAGGTGGGTCTTCAATGTCTGGAATTGAACAAATCTGGAAATTTTCAATTTTGGTAGATTTAGCCCAAGATTCGATCATCTGACTTCTTTCTTCATACGTCCAAGGATTTAGCAAATTTTGAGGGCGATTAGAAGAACCGATTGCTATTATTAGAGGTCCATTTGGGTTGTTTTCATTTCTCCATTTAGAAGCTGATTCTAACATATACTCATGACCGAGATGAAATGGCTGAAACCTCCCTAGTACAACAACCCCTGAATCAGGCGCCATTGAGGGAGGGCTTGGTTCCATAGGTAAATCTGTCATGTTAGAGCCTCCAGCAAATTTTTCCCATTCAATATCCATTCTTCTGGTTCTAAATATTCTCGGCCGATTAACAAATTCAGACCTCCTTCTTGAGACAATTCAATGAAGTCAAATAGACTCTCTGTCAACGACTTGTGGGATTCCATTGTAGGTAAAATACGAGGGTCTTCATCAGGGTTCAATGTATCTCCAAGTTGCTCTCTCCTTTGCATCCAATCTAAGATTACTGACTCGGAGTATGATTGCCTATCTTTGCTAGATAACTCAGCGGTTAGTCTTGCCCAAATATCTGAATTTAGGAATGCGTCTGCGTCCTCAAAACTATCCTGGAGAATTGGTTCAACGTAGAGGAATAATCGACCATCCCAGCATCTCCATTCCGCAACACTAGACCAATCGCANAGAATCAAAGAGGCTGTCGCGTCTATTTGGCCATTAGATTTGTCTGCCCATTCCAAAAAATCNCCCTCGATGTCAACGGAAAAACTCCGGTGAAAGCGAGGGTCTCCCGCTGGTCTCTCATCACCAAGCCGTCCGCTCTCAAATGCCAGTACAAGTTGCTCTATGCTCATTGAGCGTAATCGATTGAGAGCATTGGAGTCAATCAATCGAAGAATCACATCAACCATTGTCTCCCCTCAACCATCCCTGTGAGTCGCCCATCATCAATCCTCGCTTCCCACCATTTACTGCTAATCGTTACATCGAATTGAAGAACTCGGCGCTAGCCCATAGAATCACCCACCACGAGGGTAGGAGTGTTCGTCTTGGCAACCATTGATGAGCAAATCAAGTCCCTCGAGGAAGAGATTTCCAAAACAAAATACAACAAAGCCACTCAAGGGCATATTGGGAAATTNAAGGCAAAGATTGCCGCCCTNAGGGAAAAGAAAGAGAAGGCNCAGGCTCATGCAAAATCAAGTGGNGGNGGNCCTGGATTTGAAGTCAAGAAATCNGGAGATGCTTCAGTCGCTTTNGTTGGTTTTCCAAGTGTTGGAAAATCAAGTCTGATATGTCAGTTAACCGATGTCGAATCTGAGGCTGGGAATTTTGCATTCACCACTTTAACTTGCATACCAGGAGTACTTCATCACAGAGGCGCTACTATCCAAATTCTTGATCTTCCAGGTTTAATCAAAGGAGCAGCGGAAGGAAAGGGGAGAGGTAGAGAAATTCTCAACGTAATCCGTAGTTGCGACATGGTCCTGTATGTTGTGGACCCTTTCCAGGATTCTCATTTCAATATTTTAGATATGGAATTATGGAAATCAGGTATGAGGCTGAATCAAGCGAAACCCCAAGTTTTCATCACCAGAACCGACCGAGGAGGTATCGTAGTAAGATCTACACTGGAACAAACTAACCTTTCTGATGAAGAGATTCAATCGATTATTCGAAGCTTTGGAATGGTATCCGCAAATGTAACACTTAGAACTGACGTCACAGATGACCACATAGTTGACACTCTTGCCGGAAATAGAATCTACTCAGAAGCAGTTGTGGTTCTCAATAAAGTCGATTTGGCTAGTGAAAAAGATTTAGAGAAAGCGAAATCAATGTTGCCTGAAGGTTGGCCTGTATTGCCGGTTTCGGCAAAAACCGGTCAAGGGATTGAGGAGATGAAAGACTTCATTTTCGATAATCTAAATTTCATGTCAATTTACCTAAAGCCGCAGGGTCAAGAAGCAGACCTTATAGAACCTCTAATCGTGAAAAATACCTCAACTGTTAGGGATGTATGCGTAAAATTACACAGGGATTTTGAAAGAAAATTCCGTTATGCCAGAGTGAAAGGACCAAGTGCAAAGTTTGACTGGCAAAGGGTTGGATTAGACCATTTATTGATGGATGAGGATTTGCTAACAATTATCGTTAGAAAGTAATTATTTAGCATAAAACATCACTTCTTGTCTTGCGAATCATTCACCTACATGAGTCGCTACCGCCAATCGTGGAAGAGTCCGCTGACCTCCTCCCTCGCGCCGAGTTGCGAGCAATATTCGCCCACTTGAGAAGTAGGTCTGTAATTCTAATTTCAGTATTCTTCTTCTCATTTATAGTCGGATATCCAATGGCTGAATGGATGATTGAAATTCTACTTGATGCTGATGGATATAGACCGGTGGGTGTTGAAATAATTGTGCTACAACCAATGGAAATTATTCTACTTAAACTTAGAATCGCTAGCCAAATAGCTTTGGCAGCATTCATCACCACACTTGTCTGTGATCTTGCAATGAACGGAAGAAAAATCATTGCTGATGGAAAACGTGTATCAGTAGAATCTAGCGCCGGAGGATATTCGAGACTTCTTTTCGCAATTTTTAGCATAATATTTCTAGGATTACTAGGTTTTGTTTACGCACACGAGATACTAATTCCATTCTTGTTAGATTACTTAGCAAAAGACGCAAGCACTGCCGGTTTAGATTCAACCTGGCAATTACGCTCTTGGATAGGGTTCATCATAGGGTTGTACATCGGTTCGATAGTAAGTTTTCAGATTCCATTGGTTCTGGTTATTCTGATTAGAGCCGGATTATTGGATAGGAATACCGTAACGGATAACCGTTCATTTCTGTGGTTCGCGGCGGCTGTCTTTGGAGCCTTCGTTTCCCCCCCTGACCCTCTCTCTATGTTCCTTATCGGAGGGCCGATGTTGGTTATTCTAGAGATTGCTCTATTGCTAGAGCGAATCACAAGTAATGGTTAGCTCAAAGGTCGATTCCACGGTTTCGTGCATCTTCTTCCATGGCGTCCTTTCGGCCTGCATCTACGTCCACCCATCTCATCATGACTGCGCCAATTAGGATGAGCATCGCAATGGAAAGGATACCTACTCTGCTGTCAAACATCACGGTCATAAGCCCGTATAGCAAAGGACCGATGAATGCAGCTACCTTCCCAAAGAAACCAAAGAATCCAAAGAATTCCGCACTTCTAGATTCGGGAACCATCTGACCAAAGAGACTCCTAGCAAGACCTTGAGAACCTCCAAGTAAAGTACCCATTGACCCACCAAGGATTAGGAATTGTAAACCAACGGAAAGGCCCAAAGGTTCCCAAACATTGCTTCTTACAGCCTTAGGTATGAAGTCTAACTTTCCGTCTCCTAGATTCGTCGGATGATCAATACCAACTACTCCAGAACCTCCATTTTCGCTAATTGAAAACCGAGTTTCTTCGAAGGAAGACATTAGAGCTTGAACAGAATCGGCATCCAGAGCGCCTAAATTCAAGGAAACTGGTTCGTCGTCTTCATTGAAACCTGCCCATTTGTAAATTACAGAATCTTCGTAATCCTCGTCTATGATTGCTATACCATATGTGGATAGAGTGTCTGCCGCCCAGAGTTGCTCATCGCCTCCTTCTTCGATGGCGATAGGCGACCCGTAGAGGTTAGCATGCGGTGTGTAATGCCACTCGCCGTCTGTTTGCTCAATTTGGATTTGGTATTCTGAATGTTCGGTATATTCCAAAGGAGCGAAGGAAAGTGCTGCAAAACATAACACTACCCAGCCTACTAATGCCACATTTAGTGCTGATTTGGTCCCCACTCTTTTAGCAAGTCTAGTGAACCATATTGCGGACGGAGCACCAACAAATTGTATGATTACGATGGTAATGATTAGATCGACGGTTGTAATTCCTAGTACGGTTGTTCCGAAGATTCCGCCCAATGCCGTTACGCTGTTTATACCATCAATAAAGAAGAAATATGCTAGCATGTAGATGAATAAAGTACGGAATTTATGCACCTCGGAAATAGTTTTCTTGATTTCTTGTAGAGCCATCTTCGCTGATTCTGTAAATCCCAAAGCAGGCATCTCATCCTTGATTGGTGGCTCTGGAACCCACTTAAATGTCAACAAAGCAAAACCATACCACCAGGCAGCAGATGAGGCCATAACAAAGGGAATAATCCAATCTCCACTAAGTGATAGCACCATAACAAGATGGATGACCAATAGTATGCCACCTCCCATGTAACCGTATGCGAAGGCAAGATTGGAAATCCGATCCATTTCATCGTCTTTTCCCATATGTGGAAGCAATGCATTATAGAAAACTCCCGCTCCATTCAGACCTATGTTGGCAAACATGAAACATACCATGAGCCAAAGCCACTGATTATCAACGGGTAGTAATGGCGCTAAAGCGAGCAAGAAAGTTCCTCCCGCACCAACATAAGTGAGTATTCTTAACCACCACATTTTGATTCGTCGACGGTCGGCAATTACTCCTAATGATGGACTAACTAATGCAACCATCAGAGTACCTATTGCTACCGAAAATGACCAAACAGCGTCCCCGGTCATTTCAATTAAACCGATTTCGGTGGTCAAACCATTTGCTTCCAAGAAAAGATAAGCATACCATGCAGGCAACACTGCGACGGTGACTGAAGTCTCGAAAGCCGACTTACCCCAATCATAGAAGGCATATCCTCTAACTGCTTGAGGGTCTGATTCTTTATCCAATTCTACTGTCTCTGACACATCTTCACCTACTTTTGCGGCGATGTATAGGGGTATGAGCATTGGGGCGGCATTACTAGTGGTAAAGAGGACTTATTCAATACCCCCCCGAGTACTCGACACCATGTGGCAACAGACTCGACATGGGTTCATCCAACTGAAAATTCAGTTGAGGCCTTAGAGCATGGAATGAGCCATGTAGATGGTGTTGAGCTCGACTTGAGACTCAGTGCTGATGGAGAATTGATGCTCTGGCATGATGAATTATTTGGCGGGAACTTACCTAAAAGGGATAGATGCCCTGAACTAATGGAAAGCCAAGAAATTCGGAAAATGGGCGTTGAAAGTTTTGAAGATTTGCTCGCCAGCACAGATTTTACAGAACTTTGGGGGACTTCTTCCAAGACAGTCAATATCGAATTGAAAGTCCCACATCCAGTTGCTAAAATTTCAGACCATGCTAACCATCTTGCAAAAATGATATCCAAAATTGATAGTTCTCTAGTTGAATTAGACTTACCAAAGCGTTCTACCATGATTTACGGCTTTTCACCAAAAATTTCAGAGGCGGTAAAAATTAGCCAAACTAAAATTCCTAACACCCAATTGTCCCCTCACTTGAGATCATGGGGGAAAGGGAAGATGAAGCGATTANTTGGATCACCTAATTTCATTTCAAATACCGTTTCTGGATTAGTCAAAGATAGGCGCCGCAAGGGTATGCCTGTGGTTGGCATGGCCTTACATTACCTACATGGCTGGGAAAGATTTGTTCACCCTGGCGCTCCTGTTTCTTTGACAGGAAAAGGATTGAATCGCCTGTTTAGTATTAGTCAAGAAATGGGCTTGCATGTATGGCCAGCTCCTTTGAAACTTGAAACAATTATGTTGGAAGCCGGAATAACATTAATTTCAGATTTCATCGATCCTACAATCCATAGTTTACCTAATGGCGAAGTGCGTTGGCCAAGACCAGCTAGTCAGCCCTTAGATGAAGAATGGCGAGACCGACTAAATAATGCGGATGAATTGGAAAGGCCTGATCTTATCTTAGAGGCTACAAATTCTCTACCAATGTGGCATGAAATAAATGAAAATATTAGGAAAAATGCAATTTCTTCAGATGCAAAAAAATGGAATTGGTCTGGTCAGCCTGAGTCTTGGACTGATGATTTACACGAGGGACGGCCTTGGGGTTGCGCCAGAATAATTGGCCATAGAGGTTCAGGTGAAAATCACTGAACTGATTATTCCAGTCTTCTATGAGGCTGATTTATTGGAATATATTTAGGGCGGTAAATCGGTGTTCCACGACCATCTCTTGCATTGCGCTCATCCATTATTTGTGCGCATATACCAGCAACTCTTGCCCATCCAAAGAATGTGGTGTAATACTCAGGTTTACGGAATCCAATAGCATGCAGTAAAGAACCACTACCCAAATCCACATTGGGGTATGGATTTTTGATTTTTGGATGTTCTTTCAGAATAGGCGGGACGACTTCTCTAAGAGTTTTGACAATACGATAATTTTCATCATCAGGGCAAACTTCTGCACCAAGTCCAATGAGCAATCTTGCTCTCGGGTCTTCTGCTCTTAGAACACCGTGTCCAAAACCGAATATGGGTCGCTTTGCTGCTAATTCGGCCCGTACGAAGGATTCAATTTCATCAGGATCATCTGTCCCAATTCTTTGTACAAATTCTAGACATGCTTGGTTAGCGCGACCGTGAAGTGGGCCAGAGAGAGCGTTCATTGCGGAAGCGATAGAGGCGTATACTGTAGCGCGACCGCTAGCAACTGCCTTTCCTGTAAATGTGGAGAGGTTACCTCCACCATGGTCAAGATGGAGAATGAAGAAGAATCTCAGAACTCTATTCATCCTCTCGGCTTCTTCACCGGTCATTCCCAACATGTGGGTGAAATTCTCGACTAAACCTAGTTCTGGTTTACTCGGCTGGAGGTTTTCTTTCTTGCCACCCCTCAAGAGGAAAATTCGCGCCATTAATTCTGGCATTCGAGCGATGAGGTTCATGGAATCTGTACGTACATCGCCGGTAGTATCTGCTGCTCCCAAAGCCATTATTCCCATTGATAGCCAATCCATCGGGTGACCGCTGCTACCTGTAGTTAGAGACTCCAATACACGGAGAGCGCCTGTTGGCATTTCCATGGCTCTGTGGGCGAGTTCTGTTCGGAATGCTTCAGATTCCTCTTCGGTAGGCAATCTCTTGTGCATTAGAAGATAGATTACATCCTCTTCTTCGAGATTTGCAAGGTCCTCAACTGGATAACCTACGTAGTGAACTCCTTCTATTGGATCTACGAACGAAGTTTTGCAAGTACCTACTGGAATTCCACGCATTCCACTATCTAGATGTCCCTCTGTAATCGTGAATAACGAATCATCTTCGGTCATCCCATACCCCTCCTATCGATTGTACTCGGCAGGGAACCCGTCATAATGTCTGCGTCCATAGGAGTAAGGGAGTGAGAGGCGATGAATGGTCAACAACCAATGCCTCATGATTCAAATTTAATGGCTTGGGATGAACTAGATGAAGAACAAAAAAATCTGTTTATTGAAGGCTGCGAATTATTTGATGAAGGAAAATTTTGGCATGCTCATGAATCCTGGGAAGACCTCTGGAAATCGCTTAAGCCTCTACATAAACCAATAGAAACAGATGCAGTTCAGGGGATTATCCAAATTGCAGCATTATTGTATAATTATGAAAGAAAGAAAATTAGAGGAGTGGTAAATATGGCCTCTAAACTACTCACTCGATTATCAGGTGTTAAACATGGGATTTGGGGCGTAGATGTGGCTGGTTTACGTGTGTCATTAATCCCCTTCATCCGAGATGCATCTGAAAATAGCCCCAAATGGAATATAGAAACTACTTCTGTACATATCGGTTTGCAAAAATAATCGATATCTGCTCAGATGACTCGTTTTTTCATAGGAACGGTATTAGAATCCGATTCTTGCCGCCGCACGATGGCTGGCTGGCGTGAGGTACTGGAGGGTCTCGACGAAGACCACAGGCTCATGTTAGAAGGTGGTTCTCTTAGTCAGTTATTCCTAAGGTATCCATTGACTATTTGCCACCCTATTTTTGTTGGAATGGTGTATGGAATTCTAGCTAGTATGACTCTAATTGTCCCATTTGCTTACGCCGGTTGGGAAGATTCTACTGGTTTGCAAGATATGGTGGTTGACTGGGGAACAATCAGTCTGATCTTTTGTGCAATGACCGCTAGCTTGGGAGGCTTCTCTTTACTAATTTCTAGTTTGTTCAAGCGCCCACCTGTTAGGCTTGAAAATCGCAGACGCTATCTCTTCCCAGTACCTTTCATCGGTCTACTACTATTGACTTGGGCCATGATTGGAGAAGCACCTGAATTTGTAAGTAGTATTGGATGGTTCCTCGCGATTTTACCCGGCCCTCTTTACATTCATCTGTCCTATGCTCCAAGATGGAGAATGCTAGACCGCATAGACCGTGGTTTAGATCCATTTGATGGAATGAAAATTACAATCGCTCCGGATAATTCCTTAGAGCCTGATGAATTAGATGATGATGACCTCGACGAAGTCGTCTCAGAAGCATAGACCTTGATGACAATTTAGTCAAGTTTGATGTAATTCACCTGAGCGACTGCTACGAGGTTATTTTCTGAATCATAGAGTTCCGCTTCCGAGAGGCTCATGGTTCTCCCTGCCTTAATCACCCTTGCAACACATCGAACATCAGTATTGCAAGGCCTTAGGAATCTTATGTTGAAATCAGTAGTAGCGACTTTTGCTTCCGAGCCGATTACTGTAAGAATAGCCCAACAAGTCACGGTGTCGGCAATTGTCCCTAGTAAGCCCCCGTGGAATGTCTCGTAAATCCCATCCCACTTCATGGCCCGAGGAACATGGCCTTCGCATTCACCCTTATCGAGTCGAAGTATTTCCATTTGTAATGTTTCAATAATCGGCACTGAGTGTATTCTCTTCATCATCGCATCGATTTGATTTTCGGACAAACTAGTCGTTTCAACCATCTTACCACCTTAGATTAAACCGAGATTTTTTCCAACATGCTCGAAGATTCTGAGAACTTGGTCTAAGTCTTCTCTAGTTAATCCTGCAGACATTTGAGTTCTCACTCTAGCCTTATCTCTGGCTACCATCGGGAATGTGATCGCACCAGCCATTACGCCTTCTTTTGCTAAAGATTGAGAAAGCGACTTCGCATTTGCAGATTCTCCACACATTACTGGAATAATTGGAGTCTCGGATAGACCTGTATCAAAACCTAAGGATTGCAATTCATCTCTGAAATAATTTGTATTTTCCCAAAGCCTTGCATGGTGTTCAGGTTCTGCCATCAAAACCTCAACAGCAGCCTTCTGAGCTGCTGCAACGCCGGGTGGCTGGCTGCCTGATAGTAACCAGGAACGGGAATGATTCAGTGCATGTGTTCGAACATCCTCAGAACCTGCGACAATTCCTCCTTGTACCCCCAAAGCTTTGGAAAACGAACCGACCTCAAAATCTACTTTTCCTTGTAACTTGAAGTGGTCAACAATTCCTGCTCCACCTTCACCTAGAACGCCCTCTCCATGACAATCATCAACGAATACCATTGCACCATGTTCTTCGGCGAGAGACGAAATCTCATCTAATGGTGCAATATCTCCATCCATTGAGAATACACCATCTGTGATAATCAATTTTCTATCAGCGGTGGAATGCTCATTTAGAACCGCCTCCAATGCCCCCATATCATTGTGAGAGTAAACCGCGCGTTGGGCTTTTGTTAATCGGACTCCATCGATGATTGAGCCGTGATTAAGTTCATCACTGATAATTACATCCTGTTTTCCCTGCACTAATGTTGGGATTAATCCAACATTTGCTGTGTACCCAGCGGAGTAAATCAAAGAAGCCTCAACACCCTTGAATTCAGCTACCTTTTTTTCTGCTTCTAAATGAATATCCATGGTCCCGGCTATAGCTCGAACAGATCCACTTCCTGCACCGTATTTTGTGGTGGCATCAATCATTGCTTGGACTATTTTTGGATGGTTTGTAAGATTCAGATAATTGTTTGCCGAGAGCATGATGGTTGATTTACCATCCATTGTAACTCTTGGCTGATTAGCAGATTGGAGAGTAGGGGGATTCCATTCCAAACCCTGTTCTTTTAGCGCCTCGAAGCGCTCCTTCATCCACGAGGTGTCGCCGCTCACGGTCTCGACAGGTCGACTGCCTTGATGATTTCATCGGAACGGCAGACTAACTTCGTCGACGACTCTTTCAGTACTAGCGGGCTTCACGGTGTATGGAAGGTGTAGTCCCCACGTTGACAATTCTTGGAACTGCCCAAGACGGGGGAGTCCCTCAAGCAGGATGTGGGTGCTCAAATTGCAATGCAGCATTCGAAAACCCGGAAAGAGTTCGATTTCCAGTATCTCTAGGAGTTATGGATAACCAGGGTGGGATGCACTTAATCGAAGCAACTAGGGCTTTACCAGAACAGTTGAAAATATGGGCGGATGCTTGTCGATATGACAGCCCAATAAGACCTAACTCGGTATTGCTAACCCACGCCCATTTAGGTCATATCGAAGGAATCGGTCAATTCGGTAAAGAAGCGATGGGTTGCCGTAATCTTACACTTGTGACTAGTGAATCTGTGGCTTCAATTCTTCAGGAGAAGAAGCTAATGACTCCATTTGTTATAGCAGATTTTGGCTCACAGAATCTGCCTAAATTTCAGCAAGGAGGAGTAGTGTTTGATTTCATACCCGTTCCTCACAGAGACGATACTTCTGACACCCACGCGATTTTAATTTCTGGAGAAAATAAACGAGTGTTATTTCTTCCAGATCATGATGATTGGGAGCAGACTTTGAAATCCGTAGGATATACAAATCCAAATGAGTGGTTTCAGTCTCTTGGAGCCACTCATGTGTTACTAGATGCAACCTTTTGGAATGGAGAAGAACTATCAGGTCGAGATATGAAAGATGTACCTCACCCCACCGTTGAAGACTCTCTTGCAAGACTTCAGGAAGGTGGTATAGGTGGCCGTGAAATAATTTTGATTCACCTTAACCACACCAANCCACTCAATAATCCGAATAGCTATCAATCTCGCATGGTTGAGGAGGCTGGTCATAGTATTGGTCAGAGAGGCTTGACCATAGAATTGTAAGGCAAAATACTGATGCTTATTTGTAATGGGTCCAACGCACGGTCATGGAACTGTCTGGGACAGTCACAAGTGGACTTGGAAGGGCTCATGTTTTCATGGCCCAAAGTCACTATCAAGAGCAGTTCAAAACGGTCCTAGGATCTGGTGCATGGCCGGGTACTCTCAATGTAGATATTCTAGAGGAAGGAATTAGCACCTACCAAGAACTGAGAACCATAGCAGGCTTAGAGCAAGGTGAAATTTCAGCAGATATAGAATCGATTAGAATCGCAGGATTTGAACGGGAAGGTCGGTCTTTCGGTGGCGCTACTGCTTTCCCTGCAAGTATTTCATCAGATGGAGAGAACTGGATAAAATGTGCAATTCTAATCCCTGATTTAACTCGACATACTAAAACAGCCGAGGTGATTTCGAGTTCTTTCCTACGCGAAAGATTACCTTGTTCTGATGAAGATATGGTTACTTTACGTCTTGGATGAGTCTCAACCATTCTCTCTCTAAGATCGAGCTATTTTCCATCCTGGCTAGGTTCAACCATTGTTTGTAAATCCTTTTTCCCTTGGGGGGTGTACTGATTCCCTCTATGATATTTGGAACCTCAAACTTGTGAGAAAATGCACGATGAGCTAGAGACCAAAGAATAAGGCCGTCAGCTGGCGCTAGACCAAGATCTAATGTTTCCTCTGGTTTTTCTAAAGCCAATGCTATTTCATCTAATTCAATATCTTTCTTTGCAAATTTATGAAGGGAAGAAGCCATTCGACGAATTTGATTCCACAAGAATGAATCTCCAACCACAGTGAATCCAACGATGCTTCCTGAACTATCCTGCCATGGTTGGCAGGACTCAATATTTCGAATTGGGCTTCTAACGGAATCGAGCCTGCAGAAATTTGTGAAATCATGCTGGCCAATAAACAGGTTGCAAGCACTACTAAATCTCTCATATTCTACGTCAGAAGGCCAACCTGGAATCATTTCTAAACGATAGATATAGAGCCTTTTTTCTGCGAGTCTTGACCTTGTGCCCTCAGGAACTCTACAAGCCTTCCAGACCACTAGATCTTCGGGTAGATGATCATTTAATGCTGAAACTAAGGAGGGCTCGTCAATAACATTAGAAACATCCCTTGGAAGAGAAATTGTTGCCAAATTCATCCTTACGCTTACTCCTGAGTCCGTTCTACTTGACATCTCAAGACAGGATTCGGTCCACCACCCTAATTTTTCGATGGCTTTCTTTAACTCACCTTGGACAGTTCGGACATCAGGTTGGATTTGGGAACCGTGGAACTTAGCACCATGGTAGCCCAAGGCGACCATCATTAGGTCGCTATCCACACCGAACCCTCTTCACTCTTCGAGTCCGAGGTACTCAATTGCCTCTTCAGCGGATGAAAAACCTAGGCCTAGAAGTGCAAAGGTCACAGCCTCAGAGATATATTGTCTTGCAATCGGTGCACTTCTATCGAAGTTAGTTTTGAGATCTATTGCCTCGATTAATCCTCTTGCAGCCTCATAGAGATGGAAAGAAACATCGGTTTCATCTGAGGCATTTCCAATTTCAACCAACTTGTGTAATTGCCTAACTGCCATAGGAATACGATCGAATTCCACTAAAGCGTTAGCATATGCAGCATTGTAGTCTGCATTTTCAGGGGCCATACTCGCTGCTCTTCGGAAATATGCATTGATTTGACCTTCGTTAATTCGGTCNTTNCCTTTGTCATCTAGGTTACCGTTCTCTTGTATGTCAAATAATGCAGCTTCTGCCCATCCGTGGTAACCAGCAGGGTCGTCTGGGTTAGAATCGATATAGCCCTCGAATACCGCCATAGCGCCTGCAAAGTCTCCGCTAGTAATCAGTTGAGCCGCCTGTGTAACTACCTCGTCTGCACTCATCTCTATCNCTCGGGTAACTCTCACTGCGATACCTGTTATGAACGGTGCGGCGTAAACTCCCCCAAATCATCAATGATTAATTCAGTATACCCCAGGCATGTTCCGCATTGCCTCTAATCCACTCATAATCATCAATAGAACGCAAACCTTTCTCATCCAGAATTGCAATTTTCTCAATTTCAAGAGGATATTCATTGTAGGTCAAGTGACTTACGAAACCTGCTCGAGTAGGTTGGTCGAACACCCATCTTGCACGGGACGTTGCCCTAACATGAATAGAAACTTGAGTCCTACCATTCCAGACCTTTATCTTGAATCTAGGAAGTAAA
>FUFK010066611.1_pt1 | contig 30785 bp, 25 predicted proteins | sample 1021851 | NCBI WGS metagenome assembly FUFK01 (sample SAMEA51879418, study PRJEB19060) | metagenome | reverse complement strand
CCTGCGGAATAGGNTCNGAAATGGCTGCATTAATGATGGAAAAATCNTTNGATTGTCTTGACGCGCCGCTGATACGTGTTTGCGGTGAAGATGTTCCTATGCCTTATGCGGCTAACCTTGANNCGCTNGCGNTACCTCAGGTGGCTGATATTGTTAAGGCTGCAAAAANGGTATGTTATCAAGGTTGAGGAGTTCATTATGTCTATTCAAATACTGATGCCTGCCTTATCGCCTACGATGACTGAGGGCAACTTAGTGGCATGGCTTAAAAAAGANGGCGATAGTGTNGTATCTGGNGAGGTTCTCGCCGAAATAGAGACAGATAAGGCTACGATGGAAGTAGAAGCTGTGGATGAGGGTGTATTGGGAAAAATACTTGTTCCTTCTGGAACAGAAGGTGTGTCAGTTAACGCTCCTATAGCAATTCTGCTAGAGGAAGGTGAGGATATTTCGTCTTTAAAAGTTGATAATCCAAGTCCTGTGTCAAATAATTCCAAAAGTTCGCAGATTCCTCCGGAAAAGATTGAGGCTTCGGTGGAAAAGGACGTATCGATAATAAGTGATATAATTGCTAGCGGTGGCGACGCAACCAATCCAAGAAATCTTCCTGCATCTTTATCGACAAAAAAGGATGATGATCGCATAAAGGCCAGTCCTCTTGCTCGGCGTATGGCAATGCACGCGGGATTGGATTTGGCTCAGATTGCAGGGAGTGGCCCCAATGGCCGAATTATTAAGGCCGATATTGACCAATTGTTATCAGATGGTCAGGGTTCGGAGGTTGTCGGGAGCAAGCCGGTTATAGAGGAACCGGACATACAGTCTAATATAAACTATGACGCGGTCCCGAATAGTGGCATGCGTAAAGTTATTGCTAGTCGTTTGACTGAATCAAAACAAAACGCACCTCATTTTTATATGACAGTCGATTGTAATATTGATGCNCTAAAANTAGTAAGAAAAGAATTAAACGAAAAAGTAGAAGGAACAAAAATATCTATCAATGATTTTATCATCAGAGCGGCTGCGATTGCCTTAGAACGAGTTCCAGAAGCGAATGCATCTTGGACTGAAGAAGCGACACTTTTATANNAATCGATAGATATATCAGTGGCTGTTGCAATTGATGGAGGNCTAATTACGCCTATAATTAAAAATGCGGGTGCAAAAGGTTTGCAGCAGATCTCAAGTGAAATGAAGGATCTAGCTAGTCGTGCTCGAGACGGAAAGCTGCTGCCGGAAGANTATCAAGGGGGAACCTTTTCNATATCTAATCTTGGAATGTATGGAGTCAAGGAATTCGCAGCAGTTATAAATCCNCCACAGGGCGCCATACTGGCTGTTGGTGCTGGTGAAGAACGTCCGATAATAAAAGATGGCGCGGTCACGGCCGCTACATTAATGAGTTGTACTCTTTCTGTTGATCATAGAGTTGTAGATGGAGCAGTAGCNGCGCGTTTCCTTTCAACATTCAAGGGGTTAATAGAAGATCCCTTAACCATGCTGTTATAAAATGAACTATTTAAAAGGCATGCAAGCGAATAATTATGANNAATAGCAAATATGATTTGGTGGTNATAGGCGCAGGCCCTGGTGGTTATGTTGCNGCGATTAGAGCGTCACAACTAGGGCTTAACGTCGCTATTGTNGAGCGNGAGAGTGTTGGTGGTNTTTGTNTAAATTGGGGATGTATTCCAACTAAGGCATTACTAAGATCTGCNGAAGTGGGTCACTTGCTCAANAACCTTGANGCATATGGTTTCAGTGCCGACAATATTTCTTTTGACATAAAAAAAATCGTCCAAAGATCCAGGAACGTCGCAAANCAATTGTCATCTGGAGTCTCACACTTACTAAAAAAAAATAAAGTTNCGGTCATAATGGGATCAGCTTCCCTAAAAAGAAAATCCGGTGACGAATTTAACATCGAAGTTCTTCAGGAAGATAAAAAATATCTTAACTTGAAATCGAAGAATGTGATTATGGCTACTGGCGCGCGAGCCAAGTCCCTTCCTAATATCATTCCTGATGGGAAAAGTATCTGGACATACAAAGAAGCTATGGTTCCAAATAGTTTACCAAAGTCTATTCTTGTAATTGGCTCGGGAGCTATTGGGATAGAATTTGCCAGTTTCTATAATGATTTAGGGGTGGATATAACGGTTGTAGAAGTTCTCGATCGGATATTGCCAGCAGAGGATATCGATATATCAAATTTCGCACTCAAGTCATTTGAAAAACAAGGGATAAAAATTAAAACGTCATCGATGGTTAAATCGTTAAAGACGTTAAAAGGTAAAATTAGTGTACAAATTGAAACAATGGCGGGCTCAGAAGAGGTTAGCGTGGAAAAGGTGATACTGGCTGTCGGTATTATTGGGAATACAGAAAACCTTGGATTAGAAAATACTTCGGCGAAAGTTTCAAATGGACAGCTCGTTGTTGACAAATGGGGGGCTACACACGAACCGGGTTTACACGCTATTGGAGATTTAGTCGGTGCTCCTTGGTTGGCGCATAAAGCTAGTCATGAGGGTGTAATTTGTGTCGAACGTATCGCAGGTGTAGAAAATGTGCACCCGCTCGATTCTTCAAATATTCCTGGTTGTACTTATTCGCGTCCTCAAGTTGCCAGTGTTGGTTTAACTCAGAAATTAGCAGAGGATGCGGGCTACAAGGTCCGTGTTGGACATTTTCCGTTCATTGGTAACGGTAAGGCAATCGCTCTTGGTGAAAAAGATGGTTTCGTCAAAACTGTTTTTGACGCGGCAACCGGAGAATTACTTGGGGCCCACATGATTGGGGCTGAAGTTACAGAAATGATACAAGGATACACCGTCGCTAGAACNTTAGAAACAACNGAAAATGAGCTCTTGAATACAGTGTTTCCACATCCTACGTTATCTGAAATGATGCATGAATCGGTTCTTGATGCATTTGATAGAGCAATACATATATAGATATATATCGCGCGATGTTCGTCTANACTGNGCGGTAGACACATTGTTTCAGGAGTTTGGGATCATGCGCCGCGAACGGAGTATTTATGGTCAATAAATTGACAGACTTAGAACTGCGTCAGCAAGCTCGGCACCCCGAGAAGGTAAAAAAAGCAATAAGCCCAATTAAGAGAAAGCCTAATTGGATCAGGGTTAAGGCCCCAAATTCAAGCGCTTACCACGAGACGCGCACACTCATGCAGGAACTGAAACTAACTACTGTGTGTGAAGAAGCAGCATGTCCAAATATTGGCGAGTGTTGGTCTAAGAAACATGCTACGATGATGATATTGGGCTCAATTTGTACTAGGGCGTGTTCATTTTGCAATGTAGCTACAGGTCGCCCAAGTGCCGTGGATTTTTTTGAACCAGAGAATGTTGCGGAAGCCGTTGTGCGTTTAGGTTTAGAACACATCGTTATCACATCTGTCGATAGGGATGATTTAGCTGATGGGGGAGCATCCCATTTTGCCTCTACTATTAAAGCGATTAGATATCTATCTCCTGCAACAACAATTGAAATTTTAACGCCAGACTTTTTGAGAAAAGATGGCGCTTTAGAACAGGTAGTGGAAGCTAAACCAGATGTTTTCAATCATAACTTAGAAACGGTGCCACGGTTGTACCCTACCGTTCGCCCTGGTTCTCGTTATTTCCATTCACTCAAATTACTCGAAAAAGTAAAAGAGCTGGACCCAACTATGTTTACTAAATCGGGATTGATGGTCGGTTTGGGAGAAAGCTTAGAGGAAGTTTACCAGGTAATGGATGACATGCGCTCTGCAGATATTGATTTTCTTACCATAGGGCAATACCTGCAACCCACGGTAAAACACCACCCGCTGGATAGGTTTATAGAACCCAAAGAGTTTAATGAAATAGAGAAACGAGCGTATGGTAAAGGATTCTTATTGGTTTCGGCTTCTCCTCTGACACGATCCTCTTATCATGCCGGAGAAGATTTCAAGGCGTTGCGTGATGCACGGGAAAGATCTCTTAATCTCGAAGAGAAGTATCCCTCTGCTGTAGGCGACACAGAAGTTCCTGCCGGTTAGGCTAGCGGTATTANTATATGACTAAGCACTCCGAGCTAAAGGTTGTACCTTTTAAACCTGAACAGTTATTCGAGATGGTTGCCGACGTAAAAAGTTATCCAAAGTTTTTGCCTTGGTGTGTTGGCGCTAGAATTAGGTCAGTAGAAAATGAACTAATTGTGGCGGATTTGATGATTGGTTATAAGTTACTGCGCGAAAGGTTTACTTCTCGTGTAAGCCTCGATCGTCAAAATGTTATTATAAGGACCGAGTTCACAGATGGTCCTTTTAACTTTCTTAGAAATCAATGGCAATTTAAACCGTCCCCGGAGGGCTGCCTTATCGATTTTTCGGTCGAATTTGAATTTCGTTCTACGGTTCTTCAAAAATTAGTGAGTGTGTTGTTGAATGAAGTAGTCTTAAGAATGGTTGGCGCTTTTGAAAAAAGGGCTTACGTTTTATACGGTGATTCAACTCAACCGATAGTTCTCAATGAAAAAATCAAGGCTTAAAGCACTTGTTTAACGAAAGGTGCAATACGTGCTCATATTCTAATCATTTGATAATTAACTCGCCGATTTTGATCTCTAACAAGATTTATCAACTTCTACCGTTTGATCAATCTCATCCCCTCGCTCTTAACAGAATAATGCCAGTGATAGGTTTAGCGCAGAGTTTAAATTGGCTTGATGAAAGTCAGTATAAGGAAAGTTCTTTAGCTTCTGTGGATATGCTGGCGAGGTACCATAATATAGATTATGTTGAAGCAGTATTATCAGCTGAAAACAATAGATGCATCCCAGGCACACTAGGTAAACGTTTTAATCTAGGTAGACATGGAAATTCCTACTTTTCAAAAATTTTCACCCGCCCAGCTACCACTGCTGGCGCGAGCATATTAGCGGGTCAGTTGCTTGCCGAAAACGAAGAAGGTATTATCTTTTCGCCGGCTGGCGGTAACCACCACGCAAAAAAGAATCAAGCGGCTGGTTTCTGTATTTTTAATGACCCAGTTTTAGGTATCCTCTCTATGTTGGACAATGGATTGAAAAAAGTTCTTTATGTTGACTTAGATGCGCATCACGGAGACGGGGTACAGGAAGCTTTTCAACATGATGATAGAGTCTTTACTATCTCTATACACGAAAAAAACCGTTGGCCGTATACAGGGAAAATCTCAGAGAGGGGTTTAGGGAATACTAGAAATCTTCCTGTTCCGAAAGAGTTGAATGATAATGAAATGCGTACATTGATATCTGAGGGCGTGATNCCACTCGGAGAAGAATTTGAACCAGATGCATTAGTTATTCAGTCAGGTGCTGACGCTTTATTAGACGATCCTCAGAGTCAATTAAGCTTGTCGAACCTAGCTTTGTGGGATGCAGTTAAGTGCTTAATTAAGTTGTCGCGTCGAGTTTTAGTTCTCGGAGGAGGAGGCTATAACCCATGGGCCACTGTAAGAGCTTGGACTGGCGTTTGGGGACTTCTTAATAGACAAAATCTAGATGTTGAACTNCCCTTGGCGGCGATGGGTATATTACGNGGCTTNGAATGGAAGCATTCAAAGGGTCGTAACGTNCCCTATCACTGGAGTGCTAATTTGATAGACATCCCTAATTTGGGTTCCGTAAGACCTGAGATTAATGAGATTATACGCGAGATCAGAAAATGAAAAAGCGTCTTCTTTTTTTTTCCTTAATGTATTTGATGTTTCATCAATGTTTATATGCTGCTGATCTTAATATTAGTAAAATAAGTATTTCGCGCGATGGTTTTCCAAAACATGAATTCATAGTTGAGTTGGCNACGNCGGAAGAAGAGAGGTCACTGGGATTAATGTTTAGAAAGAAATTACCACAAAATAGAGGTATGCTTTTCATATATAAAAGCGAACGTGTTGTCAGAATGTGGATGAAGAATACTTTTATACCTTTGGATATGTTATTTCTTGATAAGAATGGTTTTATCACTCATCTCGTCAAGGAGGCGCGACCCCTTTCGCTAGAAATTATCTCTTCTATGGGAAATGTTTTAGGTGTGCTGGAATTATTAGGGGGTACATCTGAAAAGTTAGGGATCCGCATCGGTGACCGAGTAGAGCACGTAGCATTTGGTTCCTAGTTTTGTTGGAAATAAAACAATTAACCCTTTGTCAAAGTATAGTATAGCATTAAGTTTTTAAGTTTCATCTGAGAAAATAGAGATGAGTGATAAAGTTGTAAAACGCGTAGCTGCCGATATTGGAGGCACATTCACAGATATAGCTGCTGTGACAGAGGATGGTGAGTTGCTCACTTGGAAATTACCCTCTACCCCTCCAAACTTTGCTGATGCTGTTTCCACGGGTATCGAGGCACTATTTCGAAAACATTCGATAAAACTATCAGAAATTGACGAGGTTTTGCATGGTTGCACGGTTGCTACAAACGCTATTTTGGAGCAAAAGGGCGCCAAGACAGCTTTGATAACCACTAAAGGTTTTAGAGATGTTTTGGAAATTCAGAGAGTCAGAGTTCCCAAATTATATGACCCTCTNTACGAAAAGCCATCTCCATTGGTTCCTAGAAACTTAAGATTTGAGGTCGACGAACGTCTTGACGCGAATGGTAAAGTGATTCGGGAATTGGATCTTGAANAATTAAATGAGGTTATTGAAAAACTAAAAAAAGAGGACATAGAGGCAATAGCAATTTGTTTTCTGCATTCCTTTGTAAATCCTANTCANGAANAAATGGTCGAGACAATCATCAAAAAAGAGTTCCCAGAATGTTTTGTATCTATATCATCGCAAATTCTACCGCAGAAAAGAGAATATGAGCGGACGAGCACCACAGTGATTAATTCCTATGTAGGACCGCCGGTTAGCNGATATCTCTNTGCTTTAATACAAAAGTTAAAGTTATCNAATGTGACTACAAGGCTGACGGTTATGCAGTCTAGCGGGGGTATTTTGGATGCAGAGTCTTGCCTTCAAAAACCGGCCCATATTGTTGAATGCGGGCCCGCAGCAGGGGTCGTGGGCGCTGAATATATCGCAAAAAGATCCGGCTTTGATAATGTGATCACTTTAGATATGGGGGGCACTACTGCCAAGGCATCTATAATCGAGGGAGGTACATACACTCTGGCTGACGAATATGAAGTAGGAGGTGGAATGTCGTCGTCCAGCGCATTAGTGGGCAAAGGTGGTTATGCGCTTAAATTACCTGTGATTGATATTGCGGAAGTTGGAGCTGGTGGCGGAAGTATAGCTTGGCTTGATGGAGTAGGTTCTCTTAAGATTGGACCTGAAAGTGCTGGGGCTTTACCTGGGCCAGCTTGTTATGGNCTCGGTGGCGAAAGACCAACTGTGACGGACGCTAATTTGGTATTAGGATACCTAAATCCAAAAGGTCTCGCCGCTGGAACAGTACTGATCGATAAAACAATATCAGAGTCCGCAATCAAAAAAGAAATTGCTGAACCTATGCGACTTGGTTTGTTGGAAACGGCATATGGCATCCATTCTGTTGCTAACGCCTCTATGATGAGAGCTGTCCGTGCAGTGACAACTTATAAAGGAAGAGATCCGAGAGATTTTATTTTGTTCGCATTTGGCGGTGCGGGTGGTTTGCATGCAGTAGAATTAGCAAAGACACTGAAAATAAAGAAGGTTTTGGTGCCAAAAGCTGGCGGCGTTTTTAGTGCGCTTGGGCTTTTGTATAGTAATCTTGAAGTAAGTGAAACAGCGCCTCTCCTTTCTTTATTAGCGGAGGTACCCCTTCAGGCAGCAGAGCAACTTTTCTTGCAGTTGCAAAAAAAAATAACGAAGACTATTGGAGGAGATGCCGAGAAAATTACGTTCAAAAAGTTTGCTGACCTTAGGTTCCAAGGTCAAGCTTATGAATTAAATATTCCTTTTCAAAATAGCTCTCTTGACGAAGAAGAGCTAAAGAATCTTGCTTCGTCTTTTGAAGAAAGGCATTTAACAAGATATGGACATGCGTTTTCTGGTGAATTTCCGATAGAGTTGGTCAATTTAAGATTGGTAGGAATAAAAAGTACCTTAATGCCAGAACTAACCCATGCAGCAAAAGATTCTAAGTGTGAGGCGTGCAGCAGAAAGGCGTATTTTGGACCAAATATAGGTTTGGTGACGTCTAGAGTGGTATCCCGAGATGGCCTAGAGAACAATGCCATAGAGGGACCTTTGATTATAGAAGATTATGAAGGTACAGTTGTTGTTCCGCCAGATTGTAAGGCGTACTTGGATGATATGGGTAATATTATAATAGAGATACCGGATAATTAGAAAATATTGATTGGGGTAATCTTTGCTTAAATTCGATCCATTCTTGAGAGAAGTTATTAAGTATGCTTTNGATGCAATAGCCGATAACATGGCTCTCACACTAATGCGTACCTCGCATTCTGGCATAGTTCGGGACTCGCTAGATTTTTCGACAGCGCTGAGTGATGCAACAGGACAGACTATTGCGCAGGGCGTGTGCACACCCATGCACCTGGGCTGCTTTCAAGATGCTTTGAAAAACGTCATNAACAGTTTTAAAGAAAAAATATATCAAGACGATGTATTCATTTTTAATGATCCATTTGCTGCCGCCGGCCAGCATTTGCCGGACATTTACATCACTAGTCCGGTTTTTCGCAATTCACGAATAGTAGCATGGGCAACTGCACTTGCTCATCACTCCGATGTGGGTGGAATTGTGGCGGGAAGTAATGCGTTAGGCGCTCATGAGATATTTCAAGAAGGTCTCAGATTGCCTGTAGTAAAATTTCTAGAAAGAGGCGTTCCTAATCAAGCTCTTTGGGACGTAATAACGTTAAATGTTCGAACGCCCGAAAAAGTTCTGGGTGATCTTCAGGCTCAAATAGCGGCTTGTAAAAGTTGCGAAAAGGAGTTAGGCGACCTCTTTGATCGGTATGGTGTTGAGACAGTGTTGCAATATGCAGATCATTTACAGGATTATGCAGAAGAACTCACAAAGTCAGAGATCCGTAAAGTTCCAAATGGCATATACTGTTTTACAGACCATATAGATGGGTTAGGAAAGGATCCTCAACCAGTTATCTTAAACGTCAAAGTCACTGTGGAAGACGAGACAGTAATTGTGGATTGGGAAGGAACCTCTAAGCAAGTGCCTGGGGGTATAAACCCATCTTTTCCCTTTACTAAATCTTGCGCTTACGCAGCTTTGAGGTCAATACTTGATGCAGATATCCCAAACTGTGAGGGTTTTTCTCGGCCAATAACGGTCAGAGCTCCCTTGGGGTCATTACTAAATCCAAAATTCCCTGCACCTTGTGGAGCAAGGGGAATAACAGGCTATAGAATGATCGATTGCTTATTTGGTGCTCTATCGAGTGCGGTACCGGACAACGTTACCGCAGATACTACAGGTGGTTCTACGTTGCCAACAATTTCAGGTTATATAAATGGTAAGGCCTACGTTTTTTGCGAAACGTTTATGGGAACGTGGGGAGGTACTAGTAAACATGATGGGCAAGAAGGGGTGCCACATATGGGGGCAAACCAATCGAACGTTTCGGTCGAAATGATAGAACAAGATTATCCAATTCGAATAAATCAGTATGGTTTAGTTCCTGACACTGGTGGCGCAGGTCAATATCGGGGTGGTCTAGCATTAATGCGAGAATACGAGTCATTGCACGATGGTGCGCTGTTAAATGTTCGATCTGACAAAAGAGATTTTCCACCGCATGGGCTTTTCAGTGGAAAGAATGGTAAACCTTCAAAAAACATTCTAAACCCGGACAGTAAACACAAAATTTTACCGGTCCTGATGACTGAGGTGGAAACACTAAATCGAGGAGATGTTTTTAGGCATATCATGGCTGGTGGCGGAGGGTATGGAGATCCTCTAAAAAGGACACCAGAGTTGGTCTTAAAAGATGTGATTGAGGAGAAAGTGACCATTGCCGGTGCAAGAGAGGATTATAGCGTCGTTATCATAAAAAAAGCTGAGGAATTCATAATAGATTCTATTGCGACTAAAAAATTACGTACCCAACATACAATTTAGATAAAATTTTACGGGCGAAATTCTATAACCTGTAAAAATTGCTGAAAGCNGAATTNCAAGATGATTTTATACACTGATGCCACAACGCCATTTGGGCGAAAGTGCGTAATAGCGGCTTTGGAGCGTGAAATTGCTCTCGAGGAACGTTTTATTAAATTATCTGAACCAGGAGATTTTCTAGAGGTTAACCCCTTGAATCAAATACCAGCACTTTTTGTTGAACGTGGGAAGTGTTACTTCGATAGCGACGTAATATTAGAGTATCTGGATACGTTACATGAGAATAACCCACTGATACCAGAGCTTAATAAATTTGAGTGCAAAACGGCGATCCATCTTGCTAACGGCGTTATTGAAAGTACGTTACTACGGACAATGGAGTTGCGCCGGCCAGAATGCCGGCAAAGCAAAACCTTCGTTAATCATCTGGAAGCTAGAGTTATGCGGGGCATAGACACAATGGAAAAAAAACGTGAGATAACAATAGGTGATTGGCTTAATGGCGAGGAGATAACCACTGCCGTTGCTCTTTCTTATGTGGATTTTCGTTTCTCCACGGAGTGGCGAAAAACTGCTCCAAAACTAGAGACTTGGTTTGAGAGAGTCGCTTGTCGAAAATCGATGAAACTTACTGCCCCAACTAGAGAGCGACCTATCACGATGATTGATAAGATACAAGGGTAAAGGCATGAATGAAAGTAATCTATGGTCGTTAAGTGCGACTGAGCTTAGACATGCTTATATGAAGAGAACGCTTTCACCTGTAGAGGTGTTAGAGTCCTATTTAGATCGCATCACAAAATTAAATCCAAAGGTGAACGCTTTTTATCTCTTGATGGAGGAGAAGGCGTTGTTAAGCGCAAAAAAAAGTGAAGAGCGCTGGTTGAAAGCTTCACCTTTAGGATTATTGGACGGCATTCCAACCGCAATTAAGGATGGGTTATTCATGTCGGGCATACCCATCTATAGAGGCTCTTTAGCGAATAACGCAAAGTCTAATATTCCAACCACAAATGCGCCGGTGGTAGATAGAATGATCGGTAGTGGTGCGATCATCCTGGGAAAAACGACAATGTGCGATTACGGTATGCTTGCATCCGGTTACAGTTCTAAGTTTGGTCCCACTCGAAATCCTTGGAACCTAGATTTTAACTCAGGCGGCTCTAGCTCCGGTTCGGCTGCTGCAGTGGCCGCTGGAATGTGTCCTGTTGCAGTGGGAACAGACATTGTTGGTTCAATTAGAAACCCAGCATCTTTTTGCGGATTATATGGTCATAAACCAAGCTTTGGAAGAGTGCCGTTTTATCCTCAGACTAGTCCTGCGGTCTGTGCTGGACCAATTTCAAGGAGTGTGGAAGATATGGCGCTTCTGCTTAATGTTATTTCACGTCCCGATAGCAGAGACCCATCGGCATTACCTTATCATGAGATCGACTACATGGAGGCAATCAAGGGTAATGTGGCAGGACTGAAAATTGGCTTTATGCCCGATATAGGTTTCGGACCGCCACCAGATGATGAGGTTTTAAAATTATGCTGTGAGGCAGTAAAGTCATTTAAGAAGATGGGCAATCAAATCACTGAAATTAAAGCGCCTTTTTCGCAGGAAGACATAGCCAAAGGTGAAAACTTTTATAGAACACGCGCGTTGGCCGAATTATCTCTGCTGCCCCCTAAAGTACAGGCAAATGGTAAAGTTATTAACGAATGGGCCCAGAAGGCAAAAGATTATAGTGGAGTTGACCATTATAGAGATTACCTTGGAACTCAGGAGCTCCGATCAAGGATGTTTGAGGTCATAAAGGATTATGATTTGCTTATGCTGCCCACAGTCCCCATACCACCATATATGGCGGAGAACCCCGGTTTAGATGATGGAGATATTTTTGCCCCTTGGTGCAATACATTTGTTTTCAACTTAACCCAGCAACCCGCCTCATCAGTACCTTGCGGGAGAACATCTGCAGGACTTCCAGTAGGCCTTCAGATTGTTGGTCAGCCTCATGACGACGTTGGGGTACTCCGTATCGCTAAAGCCTTTGAGAATACAGAAACGTTTAAAGTTACAATACCCTTAGATTAGTTCCCCTGTATTGATATTTTGGTGATTTTTGGTCGAAAAATCCGATGCTCATCTTTACGGATTTGCACAGTTGCCAGTTGCTTGCCTGTGTGAAAAGAAATTTTTTAAAACAACCTAACAAAGAAATAAATTTCTAAAACGGATTTCAAATGCGGAGATTGGAGACTTTTTGTTTTGTGAAAGTTTTCTTTGAGTTTATCTAATACTGAATTGTAATGTTTAGGACGGGCAATGTTATGTCGGTTAAAAATGGCTTCATAGACTGTATAGGAAATACGCCACTAATTCGTTTAAATAAAGCATCGGACGTGACAGGTTGTACTATATTAGGAAAGGCAGAGTTTCTTAATCCGGGTGGATCGGTAAAAGATAGAGCTGCACTAGGAATAATTAGAGATGCGGAGAGAAACGGTTTGTTAAAGCCTGGTGGAACGATTGTAGAGGGTACCGCCGGTAACACAGGTATNGGACTAACGCTTTTGGCTAAAGTTCTTGGCTACGAATCAATCGTTGTAATGCCAGAAACGCAGAGTCAGGAGAAGAAAGACACGCTTCGTTTATGTGGTGCTGATTTGCGATTGGTACCTGCTGTTCCGTATAAGGATCCAGGTAACTATGTAAAATATTCTGAGCGATTAGCAAAAGAACTTTCAAGTTNAAATGGAAAAAGTGTTATATGGGCAAACCANTTCGATAACGTGTCNAACGCNATGNCGCATTATGAAACCACNGGNCCCGAAATTTGGGAGCAAACAAATAAANAGATTGATGGNTTTGTTTGTGCAGTTGGTTCGGGCGGAACACTCAGCGGTATAAGTAAGTACCTTAAGGAATGCAGTGAAAAAATTCAAATTGGACTTGCTGATCCTGAAGGTTCGTCCCTTTTTAATTACTATACTAAAGGAGAATTGTTTTCTGAGGGTAGTTCAATCTCGGAGGGAATAGGGCAGGGACGCATTACCAAAAATTTAGAACTCGCGGTAATAGATGATTGTTTTCAGATTTCAGATAGAGATGCTCTTCCTTTAATTTTTGATCTCTTTCAAAATGAAGGGCTTTGCATGGGAGGCTCCACTGGCATAAACATAGCAGGTGCCATAAAGATGGCTAAAAAAATGGGGCCTGGGCATACAATAGTAACAATTCTATGTGATTATGGACATCGGTATCAAAGCAAGATCTATAATCCAGAATTTTTGAAAGAGAAAGATCTGCCGGTTCCTAGTTGGCTGAATTAAATAGAGATGCACCACAAATGTTAAATTCGAAATTAGATGCTCCTAGTAATAGCGAGGACATATGGTTAGCGCTTTGTAACGAAGCAAAACTATGGTCAGCCGCTGAGCCAACATTAGAGACGTTATTTCAAAAAAATATACTCCAGCAAAAATCCTTCCAATCAGCCCTAGTAACTGTAATTTCAACAGAATTGAGTACAGATCACGATGATTACATCGCAATACAAAAAGCAGCTGATGATGCTTTAAACAGTGATCCACTCTTAGAGAAAGCGGCAACGGCAGATCTTTGTGCAACGATAGAACGGGATCCTGCATGCCATAGTTATTTAAAACCATTTTTGTTCTACAAAGGATTTCAGGCCATTCAAGCGTACCGATTAGCTAATTGGCTGTGGAAAATGGAAAGAACGGTCTTGGCTGAATTTATACAGGGTAGGGTATCCAAAGTTTTTCAGGTAGATATTCATCCTGCTGCAACAATAGGTCATGGAATTATGGTAGATCATGCGACAGGTGTGGTGATTGGTGAAACTGCAGTGCTAGGGAATGATGTTTCGCTCTTACATGGAGTGACGTTAGGAGGGACTGGTAAAGAACCAGGCAATCGTCATCCAAAGATTGGTTCGGGCACTATGATTGGTGCCGGGGCCTCTATCCTTGGCAATATTACTGTTGGTGAGTCGTGCAGGATTGGCGCTGGCAGTGTTGTATTGAAAGATGTGCCAGACAATACTTCGGTAGCAGGTATCCCGGCCAAGGATTTAGGGGAAGCAGGGAGTGAACTGCCTGCAATTACTATGGAACAGAAATTTTGAGGTAAATAGTTATTGTATCAAGTTNAGAAAACATAAAAAAATTATTTACCCTTGATGTGAATATAATAATGTTGCAACTCCATATTTTAAGTAGTTTTTGCCANGATTAGGCAGACATATCAATTGAGGTAATATTGGTTTTATATGACGCGAAGGCTTCTAAGCAATTAGACGCTGCTGTACTAAAAACAGGAATTCATGAAGTGTTACTAATGATGCGGGCTGCATCCAGTATCTTCAATGTTGTAGAAAATTTGACAAAGGTAAACCGTGTTATTTCTATAGCTGGNCCTGGGAGCAATGGTGGCGATGCATATGGTGTCGCAATTCTTAGCGCAATAGCTGGAAAAAGAACAAAAATATACTCGATTAGTGAGGTTTCTGGAGAATCAAAAAAAATTGCCGATTTTTGTGGTGAGTTAGGTGTTGTGAAACTTAAATCACTTCCGGAGCCAAGTGAGATATCAAGTGATGACGTTATTATTGATGGTTTGTTTGGATCAGGTTTGAACAGACCCCCAACTGGCTTCTTTGCAGATGCCATTGACTGGATGAATTTATCTCGTCGAAACGGGGCAAAAGTTATCGCTATAGATGTTCCATCTGGCTTAAACGCGTCAAATGGGTCCACTCCCGGGGTTGCTGTAAAGGCAGATTTTACAGTAATGTGCTTGTCTTCGAAGCAGGGCTGTTACACGGATAAAGCACCTGATTTATGTGGAAAGCTACTTTTTGCGAACTTAGGAATCGAAAAACCAGAAAACTATACTGATCCAACTGCTTTTCTTATGGACGGTCCAAACTATGGCGTCATGAATAGACCCCGGGTGGGGCATAAGGGAAGCTTCGGGAGTGTTTTAGTTATTGGTGGTTGGCCTCCTATGCAAGGGGCGGGAGGCATGGCAGGTTTAGCAGCTTTAAGAGCTGGGGCAGGCAAAGTATACGTTTGCGGTCCTTCCTTCCCAGAATGCCCTCTCGAACTAATATCAATCGAGCGGAAATTGGATTGCGTTGACGAAATATTACAGAGTATGGATGTTGTGGTAGCTGGCCCAGGATTAGGTGACGGCGCCGGCGTGTTTCTCGAGAAGATATGGCGCAGTGATCGTCCACTTGTACTTGATGCTGATGGGTTAAATTGGTTGTCAGAAGCCAATTTAGATAAAAGAGAAGCCGAGTGGATAGGAACGCCACATCCAGGAGAAGCGCGTAAATTGTTAGGTGAGAATATAGACGATAGGTTTACTGCAGTGGAGAGGTTACACGATCTTTACGGTGGTCTCTGGGTGTTAAAGGGCGCGGGAACGCTAGTTGGGCCCAATCCCATATATGTAAATCCATTTGCCGATAGCATTCTCGCAACAGCTGGNTCGGGCGATGTGTTAGCTGGGGTTATCGGTGGATTACTNTCCCAAAGGTCAGCGTCACCTGCGCAAAACGGTGTTTATATACATTCTAAAGCGGCTGAGTTACTCAAAAGAGAAGGAAGAACAACCATTGTCGCAACGGATTTACTGGATGCAATAAGCAAGGTAATTCACGTCGGTGCTAATTAATGACGACTTCGCTGATCTAGTATAAATCCGACGGGCGCTCTACAAGTGACGATATTGCGTCTTTGATGCTGCCAAGGGCTCGTGCCTCTAGTTGCCTAACACGCTCCTTACTGACACCAAATTCATGACCAAGAGACTCAAGGGTTACTTTCTCATCACTTAATCTTCTGCGTTTAATAATTGTGTATTCTCTTGGGCTAAGTTCAGCCATAGCTCGAGCAATGATGTCCGCTCTAATCTTGGCATCTGTGCTTCCACTTAAAATNACTTCTGGATTTGGCCNTTCGTCCGCTAAGAGATCTTGCAGCTCAACTCCGCTTTCATCGAATGCAATAGCGTTCAGGGACTGGTCGCTTTTTTCTAACCTTCCGCTCATATAGTCAACGTCTCGAACAGGAACTTCGAGTTGCTTTGCAATTTCCTTGGACATGTTGTCATACGGAAGTGACGAAGACTGTTCTTCCAATTTAGTCTTTAAACGGCGCAGGTTGAAGAAGAGTTTACGCTGAGATGATGTGGAGCCTATGCGAACCATGGACCAGTTTCGTAGAATGTATTCTTGGATAGCGGCTTTGATCCACCAAGCGGAATAGGTTGAGAAGCGAACGTCGCGATCGGGGTCGAACTTGTCGGCGGCCTGCATAAGCCCTACATTTGCTTCTTGAATAAGATCACTAACGGGTAGACCAAACTTTTTATATTTGAGCGCAGAGCTCACGGCCAAGCGAGAGTATGAACGTATCAGTCGATCCAAAGCCTTTGAATCCCGGCTATGTTTCCACGCTCTCGTCAACTGCTGCTCATCCTCTTTAGTGAGGAGTGGCTGCTTCATTGCTTTTCTTATGAAGTCTGATTCTCCGGATTTAAAACTATTGTCCAGAGAATTTTGTGTCGTGTAAGTCATGATTTCTCCTAGCCTAATATAGAATTTACGAGAAGTCACAACCTCTGGATCACATTTTCTGGTTGAAAATCTTCGTTTAAAACTTATCTCGGAGATCGGAGGAAAGTGTAATAATAATCATTCAAGTCGACTCGTTTTAACGCGGTGGCGAGTGACTACACCAACTTAATGCGTTGCCGCCTGTCGTGAGGTCGTATGTCTAAAATATTTCCGGTTGGAAGCGTTGCTGTCGTTTTAGGTTCGTCTGGTGGCATTGGAAGAGCGATTAGAGACAAGCTCGTCAAACAGAAGACTTTTTACGATGTCATTTCAGCCAGTAGAGAAACGAGTCCAAAGGTTGACTTAAAAAGCGAACGATCGATTATTGATTTAGCTGAAGCAATAAAACAAACAGACCGCGAACTCAGATTGGTAGTCGATGCAACCGGCTTGCTGCACAATGAAAATATTTTCCCAGAAAAAAATCTCCGTTCATTGACACACGAAGCACTATTGGAAAATTTTCTTGTTAACGCGATTGGACCGGCACTTTGTCTAAAGCATTTAAGCGCTCTTTTCCCAAGAGAGGGTAAGTCAGTGTTTGTGAGTCTTTCAGCGAGAGTTGGTAGCGTTGGAGATAACCATTTGGGGGGGTGGTATAGTTATCGTGCGTCAAAAACAGCCTTAAATCAATTGATAAAAACAGCATCGATTGAATTGGCGCGCGGTCTGCCAGACCACGTGTCAGTTGCAGTTCATCCTGGTACGGTAGCAACCAAGCTCTCTAAACCCTTTTCGAAGGCTGGATTGAAACTTCTAACACCGGACGAAGCTGCTGCTAAGCTATGGAAGGTGATAGAAAATTTAGAAAGTTCAGACACAGGTAAATTTTTTGATAATGAGAAAAGACCTATCCCGTGGTGATATTTCAGCCCCGGTCTGCCTAATTGCAAAAAAGTTAGTGATTTTTATACTCAGAATGATCCAGTTTGAAAAGTTGACCGTAATAATAATATGAGTATAGATGTAGACATAGTTTCTGAACGGCAGAATCCTGGTTTAAACCGATCACACGTTGGAAATTCTCTTGCTATAGGGGGTTCGAAAGCGGGGTCGAAGGAAGTTGGTCTAAAAGTGGAGAGTGTTTACAGGGATGAGCAATCAAGGTGGATTGTTGCCGTGGCAGAAAGTCGTGATAAAAAGGCTTTCAAGCAATTGTTTGATTATTTTGCCCCGAGAATTAAAGGTTTCTGCCAAAACAACGGTTCTACGTCCGACCGAGCAGAGGAGGTGGTGCAAGAAGCCTTCGTAAATATTTGGAGAAAGGCTAATCTGTTTGACCCCAAAAAAGCTAGCGCGGGTGCTTGGATATTTGCAATTGCTAGGAATGCTCGGATTGATTTAATAAGAAAAGAAAATCGCCCAGAGGCTGANACGACTGATCCATTCTTCGAACAGAACGAGCCTGTAAACCCATTGGCGGTTTTAGAAACGGAACGCAAAAGTAAGCTTCTTCGTGACTTTGTTAGAGATCTGCCAGCTGAGCAACAGCAAGTTTTAAAGTTGGCTTTTTTTGAGGAAAAGCCGCATTCTGAGGTGGCTGAAGAACTGGGGATACCTTTGGGGACAGTCAAATCTAGAATAAGACTAGCCTTTAAAAGGATAAGAAGTGAGTTTGGGGAAATATGATGAAAATTACACACCATCTTAGTGAGGAACTTTTACTAGATTACTCTTCGGGTGCACTCTCTGAGGCTTGGAGCATAGCTGTTGCGGCGCATCTGTCCAAATGTTCACACTGCAGAGCCTTACACGCCAAATTAGAGGAGGTAGGGGGCTCGCTATTGACAGACTCTGCTCCTGAAGGGCTATCCAATGGCATTTTTGATAACGTGCTAGATCGACTTGACGAGGCNGGGGCAGCTGTAGGTAATGAGGTTANACATAACGTTGAATGGGCTAGTAGATANGGTATTCCCGCAGTNGTCACTGAATACTTGGCTGCCGATACAAAAAAATTACCGTGGAAAAGCCTAGGTTTGGGAGTAAGTCAGGTTATCTTGGAGACAAAAGACAGCTCCGCAACTGCCCGGTTACTGAAAATACCTGCTGGAAAGAAGGTTCCTCACCATAGCCATAATGGAAGAGAGTTAACAGTTATTTTTTCTGGTGGCTTCACTGACGAGACGGGGAGTTATGGCCCAGGCGATATTCAGGAGATACACGGCAACACTGAGCACCAACCTTGGGTGCGTGAAGGAGAAGACTGCATTTGTCTTGCCGTGACAGAGGCACCACTGAAATTTTCAAATGTCGCGGTTAGACTGGCGCAGCCTCTAATAGGTATTTGATCAGGTTGTNATACCACAAAAAAATCGCGCCAAATTACTACTTTGCCTTCGGCGTTTAACCCGTTGGTAGTCTGACCGAACTTCTTTTCCTACCATCTATCCTTAAACAGCCGCCTGCATACTCGTTTTGGCTAATTCACTTCTCCTTAGGATTTTGGGCAAAATTTAGCCCTTGAACGGTAAAGCTGACGCTGTGTGCTCTAGCCTTATTTTCTAATATAGCACCGAATATAAACTTTTTTTGAATTCAAACGCTATTTGACCAGCTTCTTGTGGAGCTATACTGTTGTAATATAGCTTGGATATTCGAGGAATCTGATATGAAGGTAGCATTGAGCCCAATGGAGTTCGCTAAACGTGCGAGGCGGCTTTATTCTGAAAAAGAAGCGGTGGTAGACGGGAATCTTCGTTTCACATATGAGCAATTTTTTACTCGTTGTGATAAATGGTCAGCCGCACTGCAGAATATGGGGATCGCCCATGGCGATAGAGTCGCTTATATAGCCCCTAACACTCATACGCACTTAGAAGGATACTATGCGGTTCCACAAATGGGAGCTGTTCTTGTCCCGATCAACTATCGTCTCTCNGCAGATGACTTTGAATATATATTAAATCACTGCGGCGCTAAAATTGTCTGTGTTCACCCAGACTATTTTGATGCGGTAGATGGAATTAGGGATAAGTTAGCATCTGTCGAAAAATTTATTGCATTGGAAGGTGAAAAGCCTGGTTGGCAAGAATATGAAAAACTAATTGAAAATGAAAACGGCACTTTTCGGAAAAATAAAATTGAAGAGGATGATCTTTTAACGATCAACTATACTAGCGGAACTACGGCTAGACCGAAAGGCGTTATGATTACCCATCGTAATGCCTACATGAATATTATGGGCACCTTGGTTCATCACCATTTGACGCCAAATGATAGATATCTTTGGACGTTGCCGATGTTTCACGCAAACGGTTGGACATTCACCTGGATAAACACGGCAAGAGGCATGGCACATATATGTCTTAGAAAAGTGGAACCGGAGCTAATTTACAAATTAATCAAAGACGAAAAAATAACAATGTTCTGTGCGGCTCCAACGGTCTTAATTAGCATAACCAATGCTCCAGAACGCATTCGCGCTGATGCCCCAAAAGGGGTCCGTCTATTTACAGCAGGCGCCCCACCAGCGGCTGCAACAATCGAAGTTGTAGAGAGAGACCTTGGTTGGGAGCTCACGCACGTTTATGGGTTAACGGAAACTACGCCNCTGATCGCAATCTGTGAACCTCTACCTTCGCACTCCAATTTATCGGTAGAAGAACTCGCAAAAATAAAAGCCAGGCAGGGCGTCGAGCTAGTAAGTTCTGGAGAGCTGAGGGTAGTAGATGATGACGGTAATGAGGTTCCAAAAGATGGCAAAACACTTGGAGAAATAAGTGTGCAGGGTAATGTCGTTATGACTGGTTATTATAATGATCCGGAGGCAACGGCGGCAGCTATAAAAGATGGTTGGTTTTACAGTGGTGATGCAGCTGTGGTTCATCCTGACGGTTACTTGGAAATAAGAGATCGTTTTAAGGATGTAATAATTAGTGGCGGCGAAAATATCTCGTCCGTTGAAGTTGAGGGTTGTTTACTGCGTCATACGGCGGTTATGGAGGTTGCAGTTGTTGGGATGCCTCACGATAAATGGGGCGAGGCTCCCCATGCATTTGTGGTTCTTCAAGATGGGGGGAGCGCGACTGAGGATGAACTAAAACTCCATGTGCGTGAAAACTTGGCTCATTTCAAAACGCCTCAATGGATTAGCTTTGTTGATGACTTGCCCAAAACGGCTACTGGTAAAGTTCAAAAATTCGTTCTTCGGGATGGTAAGGCGGCAATCTCAACCCAGTAGCCGACAGCAATACCATTGTTGATAAATTATCGCCTGGACGTTTGTGTGTCGTTCAAATAATTCAAAAAGGGGGAAACCATGTCTGATAATATCGTCGACTTTTCTTTTTTAAAAGGCATTAAGGTTCTCGATTTAACCCAATTTGAAGCTGGCCCTTCGTGCACCGAGACGCTGGCGTGGCTAGGTGCAGACGTCGTAAAGATTGAAAATCCTAAAATGGGAGATCCCGGACGTCGGCTNCGACCGAATAAGCCCGATGACGATCCGTATTATTTTCATATGTTTAATGCAAATAAAAAGTCCGTGACAATCAATCTAAAGTCACCAGAAGGCCTTAAGTTAGTCAAAAGTATGATCAAAGAGGCGGACGTAATGATGGAAAACTTTGCTCCTGGAGCTATTGAACGGCTTGGCTTAGGGTATGAAACTGTAAAAAGTATTAACCCCAGCATTATTTATGCGCAGGTAAAAGGGTTTGGGATTGGAAGCCCCCATGAAAAGAACCTTGCGTTTGATATGATAGCCCAAGCATGTGGGGGTACTTTCAGTGTCACTGGCGAGTCCGATGGTCCCCCAACGCGTCCAGGTATNACTTTAGGCGACACGGGGACAGGNATGCTCATGGCTATAACTATTTTAGGAGCGCTGTTCAAAAGAAAAGAGACAGGTGAGGGTCACTGCCTTCAAGTTGCCATGCAAGATGCGATGCTCCACTATATGCGCGTAAATTTCGCTACGCATGGGCGAACTAAAAAACCCGCGGAAAGGGGTGGAAGTAAAGTGCCCGGGATAACAAATGCGCCGATGGGACTCTATCCTTGTGCTCCTGGTGGAGCAAATGACTACATTTATATTATGACCAGTCGAGCTAATCCAGAGCACTGGGAACGNCTTCTAAAAGTTGTTGGTCGAGAGGACCTGATNGGAGATCAGCGATATTTNACCCCAGCTGACAGGGTAAAACGTATGGATGACGTAGATCAAATCATTACAGCCTGGACCAAAACGCTTACGAAAACAGACGCTATGAGAAAAATAGGGGAAGCAGGTATTCCAGCAGGGGCTGTTCTCGATACCGGGGAATTAAATGACGAAAAAGATTTCGAGAATAGAGGCATAATGCAGGTAATGGATCATCCAATTCATGAACCGTTCAAAATGCCCGGTTGGCCTGTNTTAGTTGATGGTAAGGCATCTAATCTGAAGCCATCTCCTGTCCTCGGGGAGCACACCGATCAAATTCTGCAAGAATGGCTTGGTCTTGATGAAGACGATATCACTTCGTATAAGGCGCAAGGAGTTCTTAACGTTAAGATTTAGCTTTTCTAGATGAAGAAATATGCGCCTAAAAATTATTTTGCACTGTTCTAATTTGTTTTAGGGTGCTCGGGGAAAGTGGACCACAATTTACTGATTTGACTGCTTGCATCAGTTCTTCATTAGTCGCAATTCCAACCTCAATTGTTGATAGATTGGAATTTGATACTGCATACCTTATAGCAAGTTCTGGGAGATCAACGGCGTGTCCTTCTTTTACAAGATTTTCAAAGTGAAGTGCGCGCGAGACATCCGTCTTGTAGTCTACTCCTGACCCTATTGGTGCTACGTCTTGCATACTTAAAGGGTGTCTAGCTTCCGTACCGGATAAAGCGCCTCCTGCTAGAATTCGCACGCCAATGCTTCCCATTTCATGACGTCCGCAATTATTCAAAAGTTGTTTGTAGTCTTGCCCAGGGAAATTTGAAGGAGCCTCTTCCCCGGCTGTTGGGGTTAGAAGGTTATAAAAGACCTGGCTGCTATCAAATTCACCGGTTTCTACTAAAGCGTGCAGTGACTCGGTTTTACCTTTTGCCGTAAATCCTAGGTACCTAACAACACCCTTTTCTCTGAGTTTAATGAAAACAGGCAGNACATCATNTATTACTTGCTGCACGGAAATTGAATCGGACGCAGTTGCGTCGTCAAGTGTGTTATGTAATTGAAATATGTCTACATGATCCTGTCGCAACCTTTTTAAACTTGCTTCCAAAGATTTTTGTGTCGCGCCTTGGATATCCTCTAGTTCATCTTTAGAAAAACCAATTTTTGTGCTTACAATAATATCTGATCGGTTTCGGCCGAGCGCCCTTCCAAGATTGGATTCTGATACTGTATCACCATACGAGGGTGCGGTGTCGAAGTGATTTATTCCGTTGTCTCGAGCCCAATCTACGGCCCTATCTTGATCGTGGGAGGTGCCTTTTGTCATTAATCCACCCACAGCGCCGCAACCAAAAGTAAGTAGGGATATTTCTAACCCGGTTCTTCCAAATATTCTTTTTTCCATATCGTTTATTCCTAAACTTTGTCTCAAGTAAGTTTTAAGTTTCCGGTTGCTCATTCGTTNTAGTTTTGAGAAGTGAGCGAGTTNTTGGNAGTTTTGTTGNTNTNTCTTCTCTATATAGAATTGGACTGACTNTANGAGGAGAGAAAAACTGAAATATGTCTTAAAGCAAGTTCAATTTTGCGATCATTTTCTTTCCAAGGATAGAGGCTTACTTGTGAATTTGGAGCAAGTAGCGCCGTTTCCATAGCTGTAGCATATGGATGAGCAGGGATATCGTCTGGCAAAATAAGGATAGGTGTTTCACAATTTCTCACAAAATCCCTGTCTACAGTAAAGACGAAATCAGCCCGTTTTGTATACATGTTATTAAGAAATTNNGTTGCCATATCTAAAGTAATTTTTGGGTTNTTTTTGATCAAATTTGGCATCCAGCCACTAANATTATTCNGNAAGTAAATATCAGGGTGGCTCGATGTAAAACCGCTAGGATGGACCAAAGTGGCACAGGTCACACGATGTTTAGCTTTTCTTAACAAATTCCAAATCAAAGGACCACCAATACAGAACCCTAGCACCATAAACTTCTCTATGCCCAGATAGTCCATNAGGGTGAGTTGGTCCTCTGTGAAGCTATCCCAGGTTTTTTCAATTTCAAGTGGTCCGATCGTTTTACCATCGTTTGCGTTGCGGAGATCAAGTGCAATTACACGATATTTGTTTGAAAATTCTGATATTGGATTGAAGGCATGGTCTTTTAAACCTGCTACAGTAGCATTCAATCCACCTCCTGGCAGCACTAAAAGGGGAAACCCTGTGCCTGCTTCTTCATAATATATTTCAACGCCGTTCTTTTTTATGATTGGCATAATAGCTCCCATCGTGGAAANTCATTCNAATAATATTTNGTTTGATGTAATTGATTNTTGATAAATACCATTATTGTAATAGCGCGATTNATATAAAAAAATAACTTATAACATNNTAAATTTGAAAAGNTTAAAGAGATAATCGATAGNAAGTTGAANGGGATATTAAAAGNTTAGGCTGTTGTTTTNAGGAGTTGTTTAAAATGAAAACACTNATAAATGGCCGATGGACAGATCGTAAAGANGANAAACANTCTAACGATGGATCCTTTAAACGAAAGGATACAGAATTTCGTAATTGGATAACTCCCGATGGCTCTCCTGGAGAAACGGGAGTGGGTGGTTTCAAAGCAGAGAGTGGTCGATACCATCTGTATGTTTCTTTGGCCTGTCCTTGGGCCCACCGAACCCTGATATTCAGAAAGTTAAAAAATCTTGAGCCCCACATAGGTGTGTCGATCGTTCATCCCATAATGTTGGAGAATGGTTGGGAGTTCAGGACTGACTTTTCGCAATGTACAGGTGATCAAATACTAGGGAAAAATAGTATCTTTGAAGTATACTTGGCAGCCGATAAAAATATTACAAGCAGAGCCAGTGTGCCAGTTCTTTGGGATGTGAAGCAGGCTACTATAGTGTCTAATGAAAGCTCTGAAATAATACGAATGTTTAATTTCGCTTTTGAGAAAATTAGCGTTAACGAATTGGATTTTTACCCAAGGAAATTAAGAACGGAAATAGATGAATTAAACGCTATTATCTACGAAAATGTGAATAATGGTGTATATAAAACAGGCTTTGCCACCTCGCAAAAGTCGTATACAGAATCCTTTATGAAATTATTTGAGTGTCTTGAGGAATTAGAACAAAGGCTTTCAATCACACGCTTTCTATTAGGCGATAAAATAACCGAGGCGGATTGGCGGCTATTTACTACATTGGTTAGGTTTGATGCTGTATATGTTGGTCATTTTAAATGCAACAAAAAAAGGTTGTGTGACTATCCAAATCTCTGGGGCTACACCAGGGAGCTTTATCAACAACCCGGTGTCTCAGAAACGGTGGACTTAGAACATATCAAACACCACTACTATGGAAGTCATAAAATGATCAATCCGAACGGGATAATTCCCTCAGGACCTTTTATCAATTTTCATGATGCACATTATAGGCAGCCGTCCTAGCTTGGTCGCCGTGTCCTTTATTTTTAGCTGATAGTTGGTGTAGGGCGGCAGCGGGTCTTCTACGGCGATTATTTCATTGTCTTTGAGAGCATTTTCAATAGCTGAAGATAAACGACTGATGCCGCTTCAAATACATGTTGTTCAGGATTTTTTTTGCAAATAGTCTCTACCGCTAACCAGATTTCTTCCGGTTTACTTAAATCAAAAACGGGTTGACTATGAACCAGTGCAAGGGATGACATGAAACCAAATACCCATTGTTCGTAAACGTCTTTATTCAAGTTTTGCTTGTCAATGAAATCTATCATAGTGCTGCATTGCGCAGACCCGGTGCCGATTAATGGTGGCTTNTCTTGAGCAANAGATATGCTCNCCGTTGATAAAAATATGGTGACAATGTATGTGAAAAAAATCTTCATAAAATTNTGCTCTATCTATAAGTGGCTTTCTGGATTCAGCGTCGATTGTTTTTATGGGCTTCAACAGGAGTTCATTTCAGATATTACCGTTCTAAATAAGTGAATGAGCTGAAAGTCAATACAGGTAATTTCATTAACCTTCAATTATATAAACGGAAGGTTCATTAGTTTTGTCCTCGCGTCCTGTAAAGGGATTAATTAATTTTTCCCCCGAATTAAGACTTTTTTCTAACCCCACCCGTATAGTTTTATTTTGACTATTTATTAATCTGTGTGTCTTGTCATCCTGTTTCACTCGCCAAGGACCATTCATACCTAATCGCTGTACTAGTTCTGAGACTATATTACTCGCCACACGCGGATTAAAGCGTCTGTCAACAAGCCCAGTTCTAGTAAAATATCCCCGATCAGCGTCATCAAAGGTATCCATTATAACGTTTACGTTATTCCCAATAGCCGCCAAGCAGATATCGCCAAATCGTAATGTATTGGAAATTTCGTCATCAAAACGCTCAGCAGGACTGGCTTCTGTAGACTTAACGTATATATACGGTGTGCATCCCGTCGCGTTTGCGAATTTTTGCACCANTTCGGAAGNCTTCCAAGGGCAGTCTCCCCTGGTAATTGTAAATTGCACGCCAGAAACCAGATGCTTATTATCAGACAGGAAGTTACTTAGTTCTCCCGNCTCAGATAAACTAAANCCGTGGCTTATTAGATGGTTAAATTTGCCTCCGGACGTTTTTGCNCTGTCTTNGCGATTCACTCTCGATAAAATGATATCTAAACCAAACTGATTGGTAAGGTCGTTTAATACCCTTGTGTACTCTTTAATTTTATCCCACGANATAACAATTTCGAGTTGAGAAATAAGGTCGGTGTTTTCTCGGATCAGACTGATTTGTTCCACCGTAGGAATATCATAAACGTAGACATGAAAATTATGGCCNACGTCTCTCATCAATCCCATTCGTCTTCGTGTTTTTTCGTCCTCTAGGTCTTGGATGGGAACACGCAAACCGCGAATTCCCATCTCCCATATAGCCATTATAGGATAGTCATTCCGTGCTATTTTTCGTCTAAATTCATCGACCGCACCAGAAGGCGACACTGTCAACTCTTCGGCCCACGCGTGCCGCATATCAAGGTAAATATTTTGAATGTCCACCGTTTTTACATGAGGCCGTTTTACGACCGGGGGAGCCGAGATTGGACCGTCAGCTAAGCATCCAGCAAAACTGCGGTGGTAGTGAGCGACATGTCCCTTTTCGTATATCTCTAACGTAATGTGCCCAAGTTTCGCCGTGTCATTTCGACCCTGTTGACTACCGCCATCTATTCGATACATTTCGGAATAGTCGTGTCGAACAAAACATGTAGACGGTACAATATAATATTCCGTTTCGCCGATAACATCGTACCAAAANTTATGCACATGCGCTGTNAATAACGCCTCGGGCTTGTAAGTCTCAATCAGGTTAATTAGCCAGCTTCTTCCAGGTTCGTCTATATTATCATAACTTTCTGGTTCCTTTGGATTTGAAACGTAAAGAGGNTAGTGGCTAAATAAAAATATGCGCTTGCTTNTATTTTCTTTCAGATCAGCCTCTAGCCATTTGGCCTGCTTCATTTCTCTAGGGTCCCCTGAATTGATTAGGGGTGAATTAATAATAACGAAGTGACAATTTTCATAATCGAACGAAAAAAAATCTTGGCCAAAATGATCTCGGTATAGATCAATGTGCTCTTTGTTGACCATTCCTGCAGGCATCCATGTTACCGGTTTATCGCCTATATCATGGTTGCCTGGCATTAAGTGCAGAGGAATAGTCAGTCTTGAGGCGATTGAGTGAAAGTTTTCTGCTGCAGCATCGTAACTAGGTAATTCAGGCACTGGGTTTACCATNTCACCTAAATGAATGCAGAATTTAGAATCACTTTGTTTGATTTGATCGAAAATATATCGGGCTCGTGGGTTAGCTTCCGCATTTGCAGGATATGGAGACGCAGAAAAATCTTCAGCCTCGTTTATATGGGTATCAGAAATAAGCGAAACTCTAAAAGCTAGTTTTTGCGACGGTCTGCGTTTCAATTTTTTACTTCCATTCTTCGGTAAATGTTTTGAGAAATTGTATTGCTTGTCTTTTAAAAATGTAAACCGATTAAAATACTAAGCATCAGTCTGGTTTAATGCAAAATACACTAGCCTCTTTCTATTCATTCTCATAATGTAATTGTTCTTGAAATAGAATTTTCGAAATGGGAGGAATTATTAATGGCGAAGATCAATGGTGCGACCCTGATCGCTCGGAGTCTCAAGGAACAGGGAATTGATCATTTATTCGGTGTAGTGGGTTTCCCGGTAGGACCAATCGCGGAGGCAGCACAAAAAGAAGGCATCAATTATGTTGGGATGCGTAACGAGCAAGCAGCTTCCTATGCTGCTCAGGCATATGGCTATATGACTGGTCGACCCGGAGCTTGCATCGTTGTAACAGGACCTGGCGTTGTGCATGGTCTGGCAGGATTAGCAAATGCCCAACAGAATTGCTGGCCAATGATACTAATCGGTGGCGCTTCCCAAACCTACCGAGGTGGAATGGGTGCTTTCCAAGAAGAGCGACAGGTTCTTATCACAAGTCCATTTTGTAAATTTTCACATGCCGTTGATAGTGTGGAACGTATTCCATACTACGTAGAGATGGCCACCCGTCATTCAATTTATGGCCGCCCCGGCGCCTGTTACATAGATATGCCAGATGACATTATTCAGGGTGAATGTGAGCTCGACGATATAATAAAGGTTGATCGCGTTCCAGAACCACCAAAAATGATTGCACCTGCCGAAAATATTGAAGCTGCTTTAAATGTTCTTGAGAGTGCAGAGCGGCCCCTGGTCTTAGTAGGCAAGGGAATGGCTTGGGCGCAAGCTGAAGACGAGGTGCGGGCCTTTATTGATCGAACTCAGCTCCCTTTCGTAAGATCGCCAATGGGTAAAGGTGTAATTCCGGACGATCATCCGCTCGCCGCCTCAGCCGCTAGAACATTGGCCTTGCAACAGGCCGATGTTGTTTTTCTTATGGGTGCACGCTTTAATTGGATATTCCACTTTGGTCTACCACCGAGGTTTTCTCCAGATGTAAAGGTAATTCAATTAGACATCTCGCCAGAAGAAATAGGCCATAACAAGCCTGCCGAAGTAGCTTTAGTGGGCGATGGTAAAGCAATTATGAGCCAGATGAATCAAGCTTTGGATGGCAGGCAGTGGTTTTACCCAAAAGATACCCCATGGCGGACCGCATTAAGTGAAAAAATTTCATCTAACGTAGAGACCATTAAAGCGCAGGTAAATGATGACACAGCTCCGGCAGGCTATTATCGCGCCTTAAGAGATGTAGCAGCATGGATGCCTGATAATGCAATTTTGAGTGCTGAAGGTGCAGGTACCATGGATATAGGGCTTACTCAGTTACCTGTTTCAAATGCTCGTTCATGTTTAAATGCTGGAACATACGGTACTATGGGAGTTGGTCTTGGTCATGCAGTNGCAGCATGTGTTGTTCANCCAGATCGACCAGTTATTCACCTCTCTGGGGACTCAGCTATAGGGTTCTCTGGGATGGAGATGGAGACATTAGTACGTTATAATTTGCCCGCTAAAATCGTTGTATTAAACAACGGTGGTATTGGACCTGGTATGCCAGAAATTCCAGATGACCCGATGATGAAACTGAAGCCGAATGCGTTAATATATGGTGCACGTTACGANAAGATGATGGAAGANTTCGGTGGAAAAGGTTTCTTTGTCGAGGATCCCAACGACATTCCCGCAGCATTAGAAGAGGCGATGGCTTTTCCAGGGCCAGCATTGGTCAATATCGTGATTTCTCAAAATTCGTCACGTAAACCTCAAAAGTTTGCATGGAATTCATAATTACGTTTAATTTTAAGAGATAGGGGCTCAAAAGGCCCCTGTTTCACCCCGGACTTTTGCTCAATTTCTCGAGATCGAGTTAGCTATCTCGTTCAAATTGCTCGTACTTTAAAAAAGTCTTGGCGAGCTGATGTATATCTTGTTTTTTTGTGGAAGTGAAATGACTAACCGTTGGTTTATTCTAGGATTGCTTTTCATAACTAGAATAAGTCTTGGATTTCAATTCCAAACAATGGGATCTACTAGCGACAAAGTTATTTACGAACTCGCACTTAATTATGCGGAGATAGGAACACTAATAGGACTATTTATGCTGCCAGGCCTCTTCTTGGCTATTCCAGCAGGGTTAGCTGGAAATTTTTTCTCTGATAAAGCTCTCATTGGATTTGGTTTAATTGCATTAAGCCTTGGTGGAACAATTGCTGGCCTTTCCCAAGGGTTTGGATTTTTATCCGTGGGAAGAGTTATTTGCGGAATTGGCTTTGTAGTCTCCACTATATTTTTTGCAAAAGTTTTAATTGATTGGTTTGAAGGAAAGGAATTGGCCACTGCAATGAGTGTATTGGTCATGTCCTGGCCNTTTGGGATCGCNATGGGNCAAGTTGGCCATGGNTGGTTNTCNGCTTNTTNNGANTGGCGTTGGGCTTTTTATANTGCTTCATTATATTGCGCTGTAAGTGCGGCTCTTATAATATTACTCTACCGTGGGCCAGTGAAAGAGTTGAGGGAAAATTGTAGCGTTAAATTTTCCTTAAATAAATCTGAACTCCTACTGACGCTAACAGCGTCATTGGCCTGGGGTTTTTTCAACGCTGGCTATGTAGTTTATTTAAGTTTTTCTCCTCTTGTCTTAATGAGTTCAGGTCATAGCGCGATAGCCGCTTCTAGTATTGTTAGCGCGGCTAGTTGGGTAATGATCTTTTCCGGTGCGATTTGCGGTTTCATTTCAGATAAAACTAAACGGCCAAACCTTATTATTTATATCTGTATGGGCGCCTGTATACTAAGTTTTTTAATGTTNTTAAATTTGCCATTCCCTCTTATTTCNGTCCTAATTTTTGGATTAGTAGGGATGGCNCCTGCGGGAATATTGATGGCATTGTCCGCGGAGGCAATGCGGGTTGAAAGTCGTTCTATTGGAATGGGGGTGTTTTT
>FUFK010046316.1_pt1 | contig 30826 bp, 30 predicted proteins | sample 1021851 | NCBI WGS metagenome assembly FUFK01 (sample SAMEA51879418, study PRJEB19060) | metagenome | reverse complement strand
GTACATCATACATACTTGATAACGTTGGTCACTATGCCCCAGATTAAGAAGTCATTCTCAGCGGTAACTTTGATAGGTTTGTATTTCTGATTCTCAGCGACAAGCCAAATAATGTCCTTATCAATTTTTATACGCTTAACGGTAAATTCTCCATCGATGAAGCAAACTGCAATCTTACCATTTCTCGGCTCCAAACCTTTGTTGATCACTAGAAGATCACCATGTTCAATACCAGCGCCAGTCATGGAATCTCCTTCAACACGCCCAAAGAAAGTCGCATCTCTATCCTTAATAATTTCTAAATTGAGATCTATAGAATTATCCAGGTGATCGTCTGCAGGGGATGGGAAGCCTGCAGTTATAGAACCTATGAATGGTAATACCGGAACTTGGGAAATTGAGACTAAGGCTACTTTCATAGGAACAAAAGTAGCGATTGGAATAATTACTTAAAAATGGAATTATTCCTAATTTTTGATTATGGTAGTTTTATATGTTAACCTTAATTGATGAAAGCTAATGAGAAAATTTAGTTAGACACCTTCTTGAACTTGGTTATAAAACCTTCAATAGAAGTTTGATATGCGGGATTCATAAAGAGCTCACCATCAACAAAAATAAAATCCTCCACAACTACACCTTCTGGATCTTCAATACCGGTTGCAAATTCATTGCAACCGTATTCCATTGTCAAGAGATTAGAATCTATAGAGAACACTCCTGAAGTGCATTCCTCAAAGCGTGTTGAATAGAATTCTCCATTTTGGGAAAATTTATAAGTATAACCATCTTCTACGTCATTCCAGTTTCCAGGACCAGCCTGAGTATATTCGAAGGTTTGTACCAATTGCCAGGTTCCTATTAGAGAATTTTCAACTTTTTCTTCTTCATTCTCTATACTACAGCTAATAAAAGGGAATACTAAAATGATGGAAAATATAATATTTCGAAACATTTACATGGTTTTATATTGTGAGTTGAAAAGTTTGTACAACGGCTTGGAGAAGAGAGTAAGTTGCGGCACTATGGGCTCAGTTTGTTGTTCAACTTAGTTATTTTCTTACCAACGCAGCCCCTTAATTGTGATGAACCATTCTTGCTAACAGTTTTATTTAATAATCGTAAATCTTGGTTCTACATTCTCTTCGTTTGACCATTTTAAATCTTCATTGTACCAAATTTTTGTCACAATTTTGTTTCCAGACCTATTGTTCACAACACTTTTTATGATGTCTTCTTCACCATTGTCGAATACCAATTTAGTCTCAGAAATATTGTCTTCATTGATCTCATTGCTAAGGAATACAGTGAGATAGTTTTCTCCATCAATCTCAATTTTTCTTAATCCTTTTGGATAATCTAAATTTCCTTCAAAATATCTTTCCCACTCTCCATCCATTCTATGAAACACTTCTATTTCTGATATGTTATAAGTATTTGAACTATCCAATAGATTAATTCCTTCACTATTTTCATACTTTATGTCCGTCCCTAATGATATATAAGTGCAACAATTTTCAGGGTCATCTGAAGTACAAGAAATTAATATGATGGTTGAAAGGGCTAGTAGCAATTTTCTCATAACTTTATTTGTGATTTCATATTTATAAGATGTCGTTTGGAGTAAATGGTTGCGTGTAAAATTGTTTGCAACGGTCTTGGTTAAGGCAAATAGGGTGGATTAGGGACGCGGACTTGTCGGATTAACTATCTTTTTTTATTGGTTTCTAAAATTACATTTTTTGGCCAATACCCGTTATTTGCGATTAACCGATGTTGGCAAGTGTTATTTGTGTAATAGAAATTCTAATGGAATGTGAATTCGTTGTGACCAAGCATTCTCACTATGATCTTCTCCTGGAAAATATTCTGTAATCCAGTTGTTATCACTAAATCCTTTTTTCTTTAATATAGTGTCCACTTTTCTCTGAATATTTGGATACAAACTATCTAGAGATTGATCTCCAGTATCAAAATAGATTTTATGGTTTTTACTGCTAGGCAAATTTTGGTCTAGGTAATCTAAAAACGATTTAGGTACAGGATTATTATAAGGAGTAAAAGTTCCTGTCCAATGTGTAGAGAGGCAGGCTGCACCACCAAAGATATTAGGATATTCACAAATCGCATACATAGATATTAACCCTCCCATACTACTACCGGCAATAAAAGTATTATTCGGATCGGATAACACGGAATATTTCTGATCTATGAAAGGTTTTAATTCTTCAACTATAAATTTCAAATAATTATCTGATTGCGGTTTGAAAAGATCATTTACAGGCACATGTGAATTTTGAAGCTGTTTTGAAACGGTATCTTGTTCAGTTTGGGACAGAGATTCATATGGCTTTTGTGGGAAATATTCAGAATGTCTAGCACTTCCTCCATTCCAAATCCCGACTATAATAAAATCCTTTATAGAGCCTGATTTAATTAAATCAGAAGCTGCTGAATCGACATTCCATGTTTGTTTGTTCCAGGTACTCTTAGCATCATATAACATTTGCCCATCATGGATATATAGAACGGCGTATTTGAGTTTAGGGTTATACGTTTCCGGTAGCCAAACGTCGATATTCCTATTTAAGACGTAATTTGATTCAAAGTTTTGAATTCGTTCAATCTTTCCTTGACTAGCTTTCGGGATAGAGTCTTGTGCATTAATAGCGAAGCTACATAATAAAAGAAGAAAAAAGCTGAATTGTATGTTCATTTTAAATTTATTTCAACCCTGAGTTAAATAATAAAGCATAACGGTCCCGATTATCGCAAGTTGTGGGGGTAGGGACGCGTACTTGTCGGATTAAATATTTTCTTTCCTGGTTTCTAAAATTACACTTTTTCGGTTAAACCCGTTATTTGCGATTAACCGTTGTTGTACAAAGTTTTTTACCTTTATTTACTTTTTACCTGAAATCTTTTGAAATAATTTAATACTGCAATGCCTAAAATTATCCTTTTATCCTTAATTATTACGGTTCTTTCATTTACCGATTCTATAGCCCAAAACAATGAAGTGTTTATTATAGCAGGTTCAGTTTATGATAGTCAACAAAATACTATTTTAAAGGATAAGATAATTCATGTTGAAGGAAATAAAATTTTAAATATTGGGAAGAATATAAAAATTCCAGAAAATTCTATAACTATTGATCTTTCCAATCACTTAGTTCTGCCTGGTTTTATTGATGCTCATACACACGTTTTATTTGATCAATCTCCCAAAAAAGATTTTGCCGAGCATAGTATTAGTACACTTGTTCTAGAAAATCAATCTTTGAGAACGTTAAGAGGATCTGCGAGAGTTAAGTCATATCTTGATGTTGGGATCACCTCGATTAAAGATCTGGGGAATTCTGGGAGATTTCTCGATGTTGCTTTAAGAGATGCTATTAATGAAGGTACAATTGTAGGTCCCCGTATTTTCGCTGCCGGCCAAATTATGTCTAGTTCAGGCGGTCAAATCTATGGAGTACAACATGAACACGAAGAAATTGTAGACTTTGAATACCGTATAATTGAAAGTCCAGACGATGCTCTTAATGCGGTACGTGAACATATCAATCAAGGAGTTGATGTAATTAAAATTTGCGCAGATAACCTACCGAATAATACAAGATTGACTATTGATGAAATGCGATCAATTATTGAAACTGCGCATGATTATGGATTGACAGTTACAGCTCATTCAATTAGTAATAGGTCAGCTTGGGACGCAATAAAGGCAGGGGTTGATGGTATTGAACATGGCTTTTTCCTAGCTGATTCTACTTTAAATTTGATGGCAGAAAAAAACGTATTTCTAGTACCGACTGAAAATAGTCGAAATTATATGAATCGATATTATGAACTTGAAGGTTCTAAACCAGAGGAATTATCTTGGATTGATGGATATATGGCTAATATGAAAGAAAGATTGATGAAGGCGATTAAAATGGGTGTTCCAATTGTAGCGGGTTCAGATAACTATACAGATATAGGTTTTTCTCGAGGAGTTTCTTCTCAGGACATGTTTAGGACCTATTATGAAGCTGGAATGAAGCCTTTAAATATTCTCCAGTCTGCTACCTATCTTTCAGCTAAGGCTCTTAAGAAAGAGGAGGAAATTGGTGTTTTGAAACCTGGAGCATTTGCAGATATAGTTGCAATTCAAGGCGATATTAAACAGGAATTTATAAATTCTATCGAAAATGTAATTTTTGTAATGAGAGACGGTAAAATTTATATGGATAATTCTTTATAATCGCTTTGTACTGAAGTTCGAACTTTCTTAAAAATTTTGTACAACGGTTTCGGTTACCGCAAGTTGGCGGAGTAGGAAACGCGGGCTTGTCGGCTTACTATTAGATTATTGGACAAGTTAAATATTTTCTTTCTAACGCTGCCGCTTATTTGCGGTGAACCGTTGTTACCTGCAGTATTTATTCCACTGTTTAATTATTCTGATTAAGTAACAGATTGATATGGTGGTTTATTTGTTCTATTTGTTTGGCCTCTGTAGTTTTTGACGTGATATCAACTATAATTTCTTTTTGTTCATCTTTATTTAATGATTTGAACGAATCCTTTACGCCTGCATCTTCAAAACATTTGAGAATTTCTGAATTGTTATTGATTCTGTCGTGTGTATGCAGGTATAAGGTTACGGTAACTTTATCACCACCACTTTTACCGATTGCATTTCTGATTTCTTCGTTTATTGAAATCATTTTATCTTCTTCCTTCCTTGGTGCCAAATTCATTTCTTTTAACTCGTAATCATCAAGTAAACCAGAAACTTTTAGCGAACCCCAAGTTCCATCAATATCGGCTGTATTTGGTATGACAATATGGTATGTCCAAGCTCCATTCCCTTTTTTATAGACTAATTCAAGCTTTTTATTATCGACAATTTTTTTCATTCTATTATTTATACTTTTTCTGATATTGCAGATAACGGTCTCGGTTATCGCCAGTTGGCGGAGTAGGGGACGCGGGTTTGTCGGCTTAGTATTAGTTTGTTGGTCAAGTTAATTATTTTCTTTCTAAGGCTGCCGCTTATTGGCGATGAACCGTTGTTACCTGCTGGTGCAAGTTCTAATTTTGTTTTTTAGTTTACCTAACCTAAATCTTTTTTACTGTAGATTTTGTTCAATTCTTGCAAATAATGAATTCTCTTCTTTAAATTTCTCCTAATTATTCTACCAAATCTTATATACAATGTTATAAATGAGGTAATTGATAATAATAGGAGAAATATGCCAATGAAATCTAGTAGGGTCACTTTGTTTATTCTTTTAATCAATATATTAAAAATAAGTTAAAAAAATCAATAATTAAAACTAAACAATAGTTAAAAAAATGGGGTTATAATGTATTAGGAATCAGATTTTAATTAGTATGACTCGATAATAGGAGTTACTATTTTTCATTTTAGGATATATAGCACTTGCAGGTAACGGTCTCGGTTATCGCCACCTCGGTTATCGCCAGTTGGCGGGAGTAGGGNACGCGGATTTGTCGGCTTANNANTNGTTNGTTGGTCAAGTTTATTATTTTCTTTTTAACGCCACCGCTTATTGGCGATGAACCGTTGTTGTTGCCAGTGCGGCTACCTACCAATTTTTAAAATTCTTATAGCACCTTGGATTACAATAATGAATACAATTGTTCCAATAATTAGATCAGGCGTACTTGAATTTAACCAGTTGACTAGTAAGGCTGCGATTATTACTCCCGTATTAATTATAATGTCATTTGACGTGAAGATCATACTTGCTTTCATATGAGCTTCTTTTTTACTTTTTGATTTTTGAAGTAGGTATAAACATATACCATTTGCAATCAATGCTAAAATTGAAACAATTATCATTGTTGAAAAATCCGGAAGTTTTTCATTTCCAAAAAATCTTCTTAGAACTTCTGCAAATCCAATTAGCGCTAATAAAATTTGGAAGTAACCAGCTAAATTGGCTATTTTTTTCTTTTTTACGATTGAACCTCCTACAGCGAAAAGACTAATTCCATATACAAAAGAATCTGCCAGCATATCTAAACTATCTGCAACTAATCCCATAGATTTTGAGATTAAGCCAGTTGTCATTTCTATGATAAAAAATGCAAAATTTATTATTAGTACAGACCAGAGTAATTTTTTTTGTTGAGAATTTTCTTCGAATTCAGTTTGGTCCGTTTGTTCCGTTTTAATTTTTTTAGTTCCTAATTTTAGTTCGCTTAATGATTCTTCTATAGATTGAATTCCATCCTCATGAAATACCGTTAATTTTCTATTTGGAATATCGAAATCGAGATTTTTAATGTTAGAGATTTCATCTAATTTCATTCTAATCAGATTTTCTTCTGAAGGACAATCCATTTTTGAAATTTCGAAAACTGATTTATTCATTGAATTTAAACTTATCTAGCTGTTGCAAGATAAATTATGAATTTGAACTTGAGAACTTTCTTTTTTAGAAATTTGGTTTTTAACCTGAATGCTCAATGTCCGCATTGGCTACAACTCGTTATAGAGTCTATTCTTTACTTTATTACAAGTAAATCGAGGGATAAAATCAATTCCGAATCTCACTAATACTCTTTAATTTATAATTATCATCCCACTTAGTAATCATATGTAGGTTATAAATGGTGTAATCATCATTGATATCCTTCTTGCTCTTATAAATCATATCATAGGTAACTAGATAATCTTCATTTGCTTGTTGAACAACGGAGAAAGAGTTCCAGTCGATATCTGTTGTTGAATAGGGATAAGTGCCACGATGATCTTTGGCGTTTTTGATAATTTGATCTGTACTCGGATCTTTCGCTCCATACCAGTATTCAACATCAGAACTTAAATAATTCGGCAACTCTTCGATATGATTACTATTCATATCCTGATAGTAATTTTCAACTAAATCTTTTAGCTGTTCCTCCGGAGTTAGATTATTCTCAGTATCAGATGAGGCATAACCGAATATAAGTGCCAATATAGCTACAACCCCTACGGCTGCAAGGGCAAATATTTTCGGACTGGTTTTGCTCTTCTTTTCCACTTTTACTTCTGGCTCTTTTTCGCTATTTGGTTCAGGTTCAGTTTGAGTATCGAAATTTTCATTTGGATAGAATACTTTTGCGATTTGATATTTGGATATATCATAGCTTGGAATGAATCTGGAATGAATATCCTGCAAAGGAATCAAATGGACATAGTCCGGATTTGAAGCAGTTCCACCATAACCGAATAAGATGAAGATTGGTTTACTGGCGTTATTTAAGGAAGGGAATAATTTGTACTGATTTTCACTTAATACATCAAAGCGATTCTGAAAAGGCTTGGCTCTCCATTTGGCTTCTACATAAAATTCGTTACCAGTCTTTCTACATTTAAATTGAAAATCTGGCTCAAGAGATTTTTTAACGAAGCGATGGCCATTCTGTAATCTATCACTGGTTTTGTGAATTAGTTCATAATGTGCATCCGGGAAAATGATGTCCTGCACATATTTCTCAAATTGTTCTCCTTTTTTCGAAGATTCCTGATTGAAATTTGGGTTCATTTTGGTTAGTATAGTTGTACTTAAGTATTTATTCAAATTAATGCTGATAACATCTGCCACTTCTGTTTGTAGTTCTTCTTTTAAATCTTGCTATAGATTTATCTTTGTCAGAACACTAAAACACAGTTGTTCCAGCGACCAACAGCGCTTAAAATTTTTCAACAATTTCAATCTTATCAATCTCCTTCATTAATCGGTCTGTCTCGGTTAAGGCTACAATTATTTTCTGGTAGTGCTGAATATCTTCAAAACTCAGTTTTCTTCCTTTACGGTCTTTTAACCATTTTTGAGCTGGTTGATAACCTCCTATATAAAACTCCCAGGCAACTAGTGGAACATCATCAAAATACTGCTCATCATTAATCCAGACTTTTCCTGTTTTGGAATCACAGTCGGATTCATAACCCGGAGATGTTTTGGTGATTTTTCTAGTGATCACATTATCGCCATCTTTTGGATAAGTGGTAATAAAATCTTCTATCAGCGGACTTTCCAATAAATGAATTGCTCTTAATTCACCTCCTAGATGAACAAGCTGATTAAAAGTCTCCGCATCTTTTGGGTATGGTACTCTTGGATAATCGATCTTTAAAAATTCTTTATAGGTTTTTCGATAGGTTGGAGAATGTAGTACCGCATATATATAATCCAGTAGACTTAACGGATTAAAATAGCCATCATATCCTTCCCTTATATTAGCCACAATTTCATGATCTTCAAAGAAGACAAAGTTTAGTTTTTTGGCGATTTTCTTGACTACTTTCATATCCAGGTTGGGCCTACGCTCTAGGTTTTCCTCCAGTTGAGTCTGCTCGGTTTTTTCGGGGTAGAGATAAAGAGGGGACATAGTCGAAGTAGAAGTAGTGCCAGGTCTTACAGCACCTTGATCGGATATAAGTTTTGATATAAATGGGGTATGCGGATAATCTGAAGAGCAACCTCTTTGATAAATTAAACTAATATTTTCTGTCTTGATCATGTTATGCATAACCTTGATTCTCGATCTTCCAATTTTGTTTAAATCAAAATTTACATACCTATTATCAAAAGCTTTGAATAAATATTCTTAGTTTGTTTCATTCTCAAATTTCTCGAATGAAACTAGCTCTTTATCTTTATGAGTTCTAATACAAGGAGTTTGAACATTAAAGATTTGGTTTACTTTTAAAAAATCATTGTAAAGCAAAACTGCGTTGTCGATTTCAATCCAAGGTTCAAGTCCTGCATTAATTTTTAATTTCTTCCATTTAACTTCATAAATATTGGAATCTTGTAAAAATTTATATTTAGAATGTCTTTTACCATATAAATCGTACTGGAAAAGATCTCCAATAGAGGTATTATTTTTCAAAGTCTTGACAAAAATATTAATACTAACACCTGTCATAATATCGAATACATTTTCATCTTTAGATCCGTCTGGAGACTTTTCTCTTTTTTTAGCGTTGCCATGAAGATTTAGAATGTAGATTTTATCAAAAGTTTCCAATAAATTTTTACGCATTTGTCGATGAGTTACACCATCAACGAAACTGTTATTAGATATATAAGCTAAAATTCCTTCTGCATTCTTTTCTATGTAATGCTGTCCGTATCTTATGAATTTTATATAGTCATCATCTAGGGGTACAAGATTCCTCTCATTCAAATTTCTTTTATAATCTGCTAGTAAATTAGAAATAAAATTGCTGATATTCGTGGAAGTGCGATTGTACGGCGGATTCCCAATAACGCACATTACAGGGGTGTCACGTTTAATGTGATTGGCCTCGTTAGCTTCAGTACTTAGCCAGTTGGAAAATAGGGTACCGGTATCTTTATGATGTTCCTCCAGAGAATTAGTGAGAAAAACATTTAAACGCTGCGTACTTCCGTTAGTTTTATAGCCGGTTTCCTTTAGAAGCATATCCAATTTTAAATGTGCCATCGCATAAGAAGCCATCAGTAATTCAAAGCCATTAATTCGTGGAATTAAATGCTCTTCTACATAACCGCTCCAAGCTCCCTGCATCTTTTCAAACTTTGAAGAATAGATATAGCGAATCACTTCAGCCAGGAAAGTTCCGGTTCCCGTTGCTGGATCCAGGATCTGGACTTTATGTACTTCCTTTTCTACCTGTTTATAACCTGTAGCTGAACGTTTATCGGCTACGTCAGTATTAACCTTGATCTTAGTTTTGGAAGTGTCGGCTAATCCTTGAGCCAATCCAAATTCCGTTTTCAGTATATCAACTACGGCACGAACAATAAATTTCACTACAGGTTCTGGCGTATACCAGACTCCGCGTGATTTCCGAAGTTTTGGATCATATTCTGCCAGGAATGTTTCATAAAAATGAATGATCGCATCCTGCGTCTGGGTATTCTTTCCAAAGTTCTTCAGCAGCTTTTCAATATTGGTCGCCCGGAAGACTTCCGCCAGGTTATCTACCACCATCACAATACGATCATCGATATCTGGACCGGCAACATAACCAAATAACTTCCGAAGAAAGGGATTGGATTTGGGAATTAATTCCGCAGCTTCTTGCCGACTAAAATCATCCAACGTTGGATCATGTAGACGAGCTGCGAACATACCATAGGCTAACGTCTGCGCATAGATATCTGCAAAACCTTTTGGAGTTAAGTCATGAATGAGAATCTCCTTAAAAGTTTCATACTGTCCTTTTAAAGAAGTGTTTTCCTGTGTCTTTTCATCTGAAGTCACCGCATTCTCCAGAATATTCTGAAGTAACCTGGCCTTATTAGCCATCATAATGGCAAGTTTCTTAGGAGAACGAATCGTTTGTCCTATAAAACCGCTAAAATTGATAATTAGGTTTTCAAACTTTTGAAAGTTGTCGGGAATAGGAATCACCTTACCATCCTGAATTTCACCAATGCGAATTTCATGAACGAGTTCAGAATGATCGTAAAATCGAAACCAGAGGTAGTCTGTAATAATTAAGTTGTCAAGTGCTTCACGGTAGCGTGTAAATTGTTCGTTATAAGTTTTGGAAGCCAGATCTTTTCCAATATCCTTTGCTTCGATATATCCCACGGGGATCTTTCCCTTGGTAAGTACATAATCTGGATTCCCACAGTCGGTTACATCTGCAGGTTCATTGGTTACGTTAATTTCAGGAACTAAAGTTCTTATAAGGTTTTCAAGATCGGCACGGTAAGAATGTTCGCGGGAAATACCAGACTGGTATCTGTTATTGACAAACTCAAGATACTGAGATATGTTCATTAATTTGGTTGTTAGCGTTTACAAGCTGCAATACTAACTAGTAGGGTAGGAGTAGTAGCAGATTTTCGGTTAGTAAAGCTAAACAATTCACATATAAAATACTTTATGATTAAATCTATTGTTATTAACAGGCTATTAACCTAAAATAATCTTCTAGATCATTATTGTAAATTCCTTCATTTCTCAACTCTTCATCGCTCTTACCATTGCGCATATCCCAAAGATTGATGTTTACTCCGAGATCCTCTAGCTGTTTTACTTTTTTATAACCGGTCATAACGGCTTGATCACTGATATCTGGTATTAAAAGGACCTTATGACCTTTTAGACAGGATACCTTATCATTAGTTAAACCGTTTAATCCTCCGTACGCTAACCAGGTGAATTGTGGAAGTAGAATATCACCTACAACAGCCGTTTTTTCACTTTCTACGAGAATCACGGTATATCTACCTTTATTGAAGTCAATCAATAAATGCGCTCCAAACAAACAAGCATAATAACCGTCATCATTTTTATACGGAACCTTGAATCTATTGGTACGTTTGCCATTTTGATCATAGAACGCAACCTTACATTTCTGCACTTGATGTTTTTCGTTGATCATCCAGAATACAGTTCCTCCATCCTTGCAAGATCCAATAGCATATTTTTCCAAGGTTTCATGTACGCTATTGCTATTGTAGGTGTTCTTCAAGTAGCTAATAAGATGGTTTTCAGGTTTTAATTGATAGTAATTCCAAATTATCTTTTCTTGAATGAAGCGTTGCCTTATAGCTTTCGATGATGTTTCTAGTTGGTAAGATTTGCCTTTTGAATTCGAAATTTTGCCTATCTGGTTATAATCGGTAAGCTGTCCATGGTCCGGTAAAGTTGTTTTTCCACAGCTATGACAATAACCGAATTGCTCTGCAAATCCCTCATAATTGACGAATTTCCCATCTTTATTGGACTTCCCGCAACAGGGAGTGATTAGTCGGTAATTTCTTTTCTTTTGAAAAAGTAAATTATTTTGCTTTAACATTGATGATTGATGATTGATGATTGCAACATGCAACTTGCAATATGGTTAAAAATGAGCTTTTAGTAATTGATTAAGTGGGTGTTACGATGTTTTTTATTAAATGTTGCTTGTTGCATGTTGCACTCGGCTCTCAAGTTTCTTTAGCTTTCTGCTAACTGTAGATTTATTGATTCCTAATACTGCTGCCAATTGTTCGTGAGTAGCACCATTTTCCTTTCCCATTTTGATTACAGAATCTGGATCTACTTTTTTATATGTTTTATCCTGAAACTCTTGGCAGATTATCTCAAAATTCATTCTATAAAAATTTAGTAATCGAATAGCTACCTTAACTGTCTGGGGTGAAACTATTGGATTAAAGTGTGGAAATTGAGATTCGAACATAGAATGTGTTATAATAATAAGTTTATGAATGTTAATCTGCATTTTAGAAATGTAGGCATCGATAAACGAATTCGCATCTTTTTGCTCATACCTTAATTCTTGCACGTAGTCAAAGAGAATATTTTCAGCTTCGGAATCACATTTCAGTATTATTCTATTTTCTTTTACGGCTCCAATACCATCCCTTATCTCGAATATTCTAAATAAATTATCTTTGTATTTTCTATATGTTTGAGTATTGATACCCTGTTTACATAATTTAGAGTTATGCGTTAATTTATAAGTAAAAAGAAATCTGTCTACCAAACCACTTTCCAAATTCCCCCCTCCAAAAACTATCGGAATGAATTCTTTCTGTAGTGAACCAAGAACAACTGGATATCCTTCTTCAATGCGGAAAGACTTAACAGTTTTTCTTCTAATATCTATTACTTCATTTGTGTTTCCTTCAAGTAATAATTCTCTCCAGTCAGGACCATCACTGCTATTAGGATTTCCCATTTTTATAATAAGTTTATAGAGCTCATCCATATAAATTCCCATTGATAATGGATTATGGTAGTGGGTTAAATGAGCGGCTTCTATGGTAGCATTTTGTAACAATAGCTGTTTCCTTCTGACAGTCTCTGGTTCTGAGCTTTGATTTATTTCAGATTCATATTCTTGATATTTTTCATTATCAAAGGCCTTCAAAGGTTTCATAGCTAATTTCATCGCTGGAGATTTCATATCTCCACGACCACCAATTAAAGCGAAATAAAGGTTTCCATAATTAGTATAACCCAAAGCATCCAAACCAATAGCCAAACCAGTTGCATTGCTATATGCAAAAATGATTGAGCTTAATAAATATTCTTTTGGTATTTGATTTTTTATAAAGGCATCATCAATTAATTCTTTAATGCTGTTCGGTAAAACTTCAATGATTGAATCTAATTCAAGGGTAGCTATCTCTTTAGGAGTACTGCTTTGAATAATTATTTCTCTCTCGATATCTTCTTTACTGTTAAATTCCATTCTGCTTAATTTTTAAATAAACAAGTGATTCAGTTTTCTTATCGCAGAAAGCATAGGTGCCATCATTTCTCAATGGTATATTTCGTAGAGGGATATACCTTTGATCTAATTTTTCTATCAGTACTTGAAGATCTTTACGAGTTACTGATTTGCTTCCAGAAGGTGTAAGTAATCCTTTGATAGCATCATAACCGAAGGCCCCAATCATAGCGTTTGTAATAGAAGCAGGATTGATCGTATTATTTGACTGTTGGGTGTTTTCCTTATCTGATTGATTCTGAATTAATGGTTTTTTCAAACCGGCCCCTTTGCGGATTTGGTAGGCTCTACTTCTACATGAATTAGAACAGTACTTTTGAGCACCTCTTCTTCTTGGAACATAAGATTTTCTACAATTTTTACAGATATATTTATACATAAGCGTCAATTTATCGTTCGTTTTACGGTTAAAATCTTTTGTTCTTAAGTAAGTATTCACTTGCTCTCATTTTTATATCATCTTTAGTAGAGGGTTTAACTGGGTTTTCTCCAGCCTTCAGCCATTCTATAAGAGCTGATTTTGAGAATCTAAGTTTCTTTCCTCTTTTGAAAAATGGAATCTCATTTCTATGAGTTTTTCCATAAACTGTTTGAGGACTTAGACCTAAAATCTCAGCTGCTGATTTTACGTCGATGATGTCATTTTCAGCGCTTGATTTCTCTTCCCTGTTCTTGCAGAGGTTGTACATTTTTTGAGAATAACTCTCAAGTTCTTCTTCCGTTAGAAGGAATACTTTTTTCATAATAAAGAATTTTAATAATGGTTTCTGGCGGTAAAATTACTGATCGAGTAGAGGTAGAATGTCCAGAATGTATAAGCGGTGATAAAGAGTGATTTTTGATAAGTAGAACTGAATCAGGTGTTTATAATCCGTATATTTTGAAATATCAAACAAAAAGACACAAAAAAACCAGCAAAGAATTACTTGCTGGTTTTTTCGATAAAGTAGGTTTTGTTTGCTTTAGATTGTTTTTACTAATAACTTTCTCAATTCTGGAATGATACTATTAACCTTTAATTGCTGGAGTTTCTCAATTAGATTTTCAATGGTATCTCTTTCTGTTTTTCTGGCAATATCAACGTGTTTCCCAAGTTTTCTATACACGGCCTGATCTGATGGTTTACTTGTAATTATTTTATTATCGAATAAACCATCAGTTAAAAATAAAAGACGGTAAAATTCTGATGCTTTGAGAAGTTTATTAATTGGCACCTTAGTTTCATACATGACTTGTATGATAATTATTTTTTCATCATCTGTAAGAGAGTTATTCAGGTTATTATTAACCTTGGATTTATTCCGATTTGAAGTGCTTTCCGGATCACTATCTATATTCCATTTATAGATCTCTTTACCTTTCTCATAATAGTCATCTAAACCTGTATAGCCACCCTCTATCTTTAGGAAATTGATCTTTGCAAGATCATTGCTTTTATAACATAATTCAAAATAGTTCCTGTTGTCTATGTAATTAAGATACCCTTCCTGAATGGCCTCCATTTGCGCAAGTTGTGACAAAAAATATTTATAATTCGTATTTGTTTTTAATTTTTCAAATTCATCTCTTACTTCGTTAGATAATATTCTACTGAGTGCGTGTTTGTCGTAAAATCTATTTCTTAAACCAATTAGCTTTATGATAGGTCGAAGTTTGTCATAATTCCAACTCTTTTCTAATAGTTCTATCTGCTCTAGAATATATTGGTCAACTTGATTAATAGCATAGCTAAACGGACGATCAGCTTTTTTACTTTTCTTTAAATAAGATTGAAGAACATTCGATAATCTGTTTTGGGTAGCTTTAAAGAAATAAGTGTAGGTTGTTTTATAATCCATCCAGGTCTACGTTAACGTTGTTAGCTGCTTTTATTTTATTGGTATCTATACTTTGGAGGTAAATCTGGGTTGTTGTTATATTCTTATGGCCCAGGAGATCCTTTATAGTATAAATGTTTTCATTCTTTGACAAATTGATGATTGCAAAGGAATGTCGGAAATTGTGAAAGGATATCTTCTTATTAATTCCTGCGTCTTCAACCCACTTTTTCAGTTCTCTGATAACCTTGTAATATGGAATCTCATTAAATATTTTGCCTTCAGTGTTTTCCTGAGATTTAAGGATTTTTAAAGCAGCTTGTGAAATGGGGTGCGTATGTCGATGATCTGTTTTTTGCTCTCTTAAGTGGATATAGGATCCTTGATGTGTGTCTTCATACACATCTTTCCACTCTAATTTTGCTACATCAGCATAGCGTAATCCTGTCATAGCAGAGAACATGGCCATATGTTTAACTGTTGTAGTCTTAATAGGAGTTTTCCAGAGCAAAGTCAATTCTTGTTCAGATACATATTCTCGAATGTTCCTTTTTTCTTTAATATACTTTGCATCCTCTGCTAAGTTGCTCGATAGAACTTTTCCTTTATACGCGCGTTTGAGTACCATTATAAACTGTTTATAATAAGCAGAGGCTGTATTGTTTGAAAGCTTTTTCTTATTCGTTCTCAAATTATCAGTCGTCAATAAGAAATTGCGATATTGATCAACATGCCACTTGGTAAGCTGTCTTGATTCCAAATCCTTTCCCGCAAAAGCATCCCAATATCTAAGAGACGCTTTCCAGGAATGATAATTGCCTTTACTACCAGTATTATAATACTCATCAACAATCGAATTATAGAAGTCGTAAAAATTCACATTATGCTGAATGTTGTCAACTAACCCAAATTCCTTATTTCTTATTTGTAAAAATCTGGTAGCTCTGATTTCTTCGGCTAATTCCAGGTTGGATTCATTATGTTGATGTTGCCATTCATTTTCTGGGACATCATATATTTTCAGTTTCAGAAATTCTCTTCTGGACAATTTCGCAGTTGATGGAATAACCACCGGTGGATAGTAATCTAAATATAGACTAAGCATTCCGCTTTTCAGTTTTTTTGATCTGAGCGTGACTGATGTTTTTTGCATGCTATTTTTTTTGATTGAATAAAGTGTCGATTTCAGTTCTTTTGATTCTGGTCATTCGCTCTCCCAGGTTAATCGCTTGAATGGTATTCTTAGTTACCATACGATAGATAGTCTTGGATGAACAACCCAATAGGAGGGAAGCTTCTTTCACGGTTAAATAGTCCTTTTGCTGTATATCACTCAGCTCAGTTTTCTTGCTCTGTGATTTTACCGGTGAAGCTTTTGACTTATTTATCTTCTCCGCTCGCTTTCGAGCTTTATATGCAAGTTTAGCACAATTATCTCCGCAATATTTCGTGACTGTGGTCTTTGCGATAAAATCACTGTTGCATAACTGGCATTTCTTCTTAATTCGAATATTAGAGCTCATAGATTTCTTTTAAGGATTTGTAGAAACCTTTAGAGTCATTAAGGGTCATTTCGCTAGGGCTTTCTGGAGGCATTTGGATGAAATAAGAGGACATCATTTCACCGATATTAAGGGACACAATTTTTAGCTGCATTTTAGATGAATTAAGAGACATACTTAATGCGAATCTAAAAAAACTTTTATTAATAAAAGGTACAAATAAGCTAATATTTGTACCTCTTAACGAAAACTATAATGATATGTTTGTGCTTAAAACCTTTGTTATTGTTGCGATTTGGTTGTTTTTGGTTTTTGTTGTTTTGTTTGTTTATTTCCCAATACAGAAATTAGCAAATATATTACCCAGCAAATCATCGTTATTAATTTCACCAGTGATCTCACCAAAATGATGCAAGGCCTGCCTTATATCAATAGCTAAAAGGTCTCCGGAAAGGTCAGCGTTTAAACCATCTTCTACTTTATTGATCTCTTCAAGTGCTTTTAATAACGCAGCGTAATGTCTACTATTGGTTACAATAGTATCACTATTTCTAAGTGCTCCGGTATTTACAAATTCCAGTANTCTTTCTTTTANTTCNTCTACACCANTNCCTGTTTTGGCNGANAAAGGCTGGAAACTTGTATTNGAAATAAANCCTAAATGAGCNTTNAGATGATCAAGTTCTTCNGAAGTCAGTCGATCGGTTTTATTTGCAATAATTACAATNGGTTTNTGAGGNAATTTGTTNTTGATCTTTTCAATTTCAATTAAAACCTGCTTCAACCTTTCCTCATCATTTTCTATGCGGGAACTATCCACCAGGTAAACCACAACCTGGGCCTGACCAATTTTTTCAAATGTTTTCTTGATCCCGATACTTTCCACTACATCCTGGGTTTCTCTGATCCCAGCAGTATCTATAAACCTGAATCCCACCCCGCCAATACTTAGTTCATCTTCTATCGTATCACGAGTGGTCCCNGCAATATCTGAAACGATGGCTCTTTCTTCGTTTAGAAGGGCGTTAAGCAANGTAGATTTACCAACATTTGGTTCGCCTACGATGGCAACTGGAATTCCGTTTTTAAGNACNTTTCCNGTNGCNAANGANTCAATCAATCTTTTAAGAACGGTCTGTATCTTCGCAACAAGGGATTTAAATTGATCTCTGTTTGCAAATTCNACGTCTTCTTCAGCAAAATCAAGTTCAAGTTCAATAAGAGATGCGAAATTCANNANTTCTTCNCGNAANTTCTGNATCTCATTNGANAATCCNCCNCGCATTTGCTGCATNGCCATCTGGTGAGAAGCGGCATTTTCAGAATTAATAAGATCAGCCACAGCCTCTGCCTGGCTNAGATCCATTTTTGCATTTAAGAACGCACGTAAGGTNAATTCNCCNGCTTCCGCAGAACGGCAGCCTTTTCTAATTANTAATTGAATGATNTCNTGCTGNATATANGGACTCCCNTGACAGGATAGTTCCACGGTTTCCTCACCGGTATAGGATTTTGGAGCACGAAAAACCGAAGCTAATACTTCATCGATCGTTCTCTCTCCATCCACCACATTTCCNAGNTGAATGGTATGNGTAGGCTGCGATGAGAGCTCCTTCNTGCTTTTTGCTTTGAATAATGGGGTAACTATATTAATGGCATCGGGGCCNGAAACTCTAANTACAGCAATGGCACCGGCTCCTGAAGGTGTTGCGAGAGCAACGATAGTATCATTCAATTTCATGCGGCAAATTTATGAAAGAATTCATTGCTGTAGCAAATTCTGTAACAAACATAGATTTTTACCGTCTTTTAAGTAGAATACATCACTAACCATCAAAAATCAAAAAATGAGAGAAGACAATCAATTACTGGTCATCACACATCTAAGTCAGTTACTTGACCTNGTGACCGGCGTTGGGGGATTTATCGTTCCGTTAATCATATGGGCTACACAAAAGGATAAAGTGGCGGGNATGGATATGCATGGCAAAATGATCATCAATTTCCAGATCAGCATTTTTATNTATAGNATNATCTGTATTCCGNTNATNATNTTNNTNGGNCTNGGAATNATNTTACTAATTCTTGTTGGTTTGCTNGCNCTTGTTCTNCCNATTCTGAATGCGATNAAAGTNAGCAANGGNGANATGCCATATTATCCTCTNACCATTCAGTTTTTAAAATAGTATTGCTGAAGCATAACAATTAAAAAAGCCCGTTCNATCGAACGGGCTTTTTCTATTATTNGAGAATTTTATTTAGCTATTAAGCATCACGGGCATAACCAACATGGTAATTTTTTCTCCCGGGTCAAGCCCATCTACAGGAGTTANAATTCCNGCNCTGTTTGGTAAGCTCATTTCAAGCATCACCTCGTCTGCTGTAAGATTTCCTAACATCTCAATAAGGAAGCGCGAGTTAAAACCAATTTGCATATCATCGCCCTGGTAATCACAGGTCAAACGTTCTTCAGCTTTATTGCTGTAATCCACATCCTCAGCTGAAATATTTAATTCAGCCCCCGCGATCTTAAGTCTTACCTGGTGCGTGGTTTTATTAGAGAAAATCGAAACCCTTCTTACAGAACTCAGGAATTGATTTCTTTGAATAGTAAGTTTGTTCGGATTCTCTTTAGGAATTACTGCTTCGTAATTAGGATATTTTCCGTCGATCAATCTACAGATTAACTGAGTATCATCGAAAGTAAATTTAGCGTTNGAATCATTGTACTCGATCAANACTTCAGATTCACTNCCTGCCAGGATTCCTTTTAAAAGATTCAAAGGTTTCTTCGGCATAATAAATTCTGCTGCTTCATTCGCCTGNATGTCTTCACGTGAATATTTCACAAGNTTNTGAGCATCTGTNGCNACAAAAGTTAATCCGTCTTCCTTAAACTGGAAAAAGACACCNCTCATNACTGGNCTGAGATCNTCATTTCCNGAAGCAAANATTGTTTTGCTAATTGCTGAAGAAAGAATATCGGCTTCCACNATCGTACTGCTAGGNTCATCNANNGCNACNGGATTCGGGAACTCCTCACCATCGGCATATGCAAGTGCATATTTACCATGGTTCGAACTCAATTCTATNGTGTTATTGTCTTCAACTACAAAAGTTAATGGCTGCTCCGGAAAGGTCTTTAAGGTATCCAGAAGTAGTTTTGCAGGAACTGCGATCTTTCCTTCTGAATCTGACTCTACTTTAAGNTTTGCAGACATGGTAGTCTCAAGATCTGAAGCAGATACAGTNAATTCGTCATTCTGAAGGTCAAAAAGAAAATTATCTAATATTGGTAGCGTGTTGCTATTATTGATTACCCCTCCAAGTATTTGTAGCTGTTTCAGCAGGTAATTGCTGGATACAATAAATTTCATCGGCTTTTATTGATTTATTTTGAATCAATTACAAATATATTTTAATATGTAGAAATTGACCNTTTAAACCCATAGTTTTTATTAACAGAAATTATCTTATTNTTAGATCTAAANANCTGTAAAATAAATTGTTACAGATTTTTATTTAGTAATAATTGTTAATATGTTCAAATTGAATACCCCGTAGGCTTCTATCGAAGTTTTAAAGTATATATCTTCGTTTACGGAAGTAGGTAAGGGCAGCACCAAGTAGTGCAAGCATTAACAATGGTGCACCAATAGCAATGACCTGCCACATTTCACGTTGNGNGGCAACTTTGTCCTTGTTTAGAAATGCCAGGTTAATCTCTTTTGTCCTCACATCCACAAGCCCTGAGTCATCCAGTAAATAGTTGACCGTATTTAGTAAAAACTCTTTATTGCCGTAGGTCATCCCAGTGTATCGTTCAAAACCAAGTTCCAATGGTTTTCCTTGCTGCAGGTCGTTCTTTATCACATCTCCATCAGAGATCACCACCATTTTGGTATTCTCGCTGTTATCCAGGTGCGTAGTCTCGAAAGGCTTTAATCTATTGCTGTAAACAGATTTAAAACTACCTTCCAGTAATACTGCCAGAGGTTGTTCACCTGCATTATAGCTTTCCATTACTGGCTTTGATCCTATAATATCCAGTCCAATTTGCAGCGGAACGCCTTCAAGCTTTGTTTTTGGAGAACTGCTAAGTAAAACAGTTTTCTCAAGGTCATTTTCTAAAAGATCGATAGGGTTGGCGTAATTAAATTTTACCGCTTCGATATTGTTAACTATTGGATGATTGGCCATAGAACTCGTAAGCGGACTATAATACCATGGATATGGATTAAAGCGGGTTTCATTTCCAGTTCCACTCGCAAGAATGATAGGAGCAGAGTACAGGTCATTTACCAGTTCAGAATTTATGCGAAGGCCATAAGAGAAGAAATAGTCACCAAGATTTAAATTTCTTGGTAAGGCAAGAGCTGAACCCCTTTCATTAAATAGGCTGTCATTCTCCATACTGGTCATTTCTGCAAGCCAGAGCATTTTGCCGCCATTCATTAAATATTGATCGAGCACATACTTCTCCTTTTNAGAATAAGGAATTATGGGTTTAGCTTCGATCACCAAATCATAAGACTTTAGGTCTTCCAGCGTTTTCTGTGGATTACTGGCTACCGAATCCAGCGTAAAAGGTGCCAGGAAATAATATTCCTGTACGGTTTTTATAAAGTCTGCTATTCTCGCGTCTGGAAGCTCTCCATTCCCGCGCATCACCGCGATCTTTTTTTCTCTTGGGTAGATAAGTTTGTTTAAACCGTCAGCAAAAGCATACTCTAATTGTTGTACGGAAGAATTCACTCGCTCCTCATCGCTTGCGCCAATCTGATTTTTTAGCAAAGGAATTTTTACCGTTTTATCTTCGAAATTAGCAATAGCCCAGGGGAAAATGATGGTTTCGCTATTTTTTCCGTTTTCCTGAACATTGAGTCGGGCAGGAGTCATCCCTAATTTATAGAACTCTTCAGCAATTGCATTGGCATCATCACCTTCAGCTAAAGGATCGATAAAATTGAATTTTATATTCGAATTATAGGCAGAAAACTCCTCAAGCATTTGCCTTGTTTCTTCTTTTAACCGTCTGAATTCCGAAGGAAAACGGCCTTCAAGAAAAACGTCGATGATAATAGGAGATTCCACATCGTCCACTATCTCTTTGGCTGCTGAAGATAGGCTGTACCGCTGGTCTTCGGTAAGATCCAGTCTTGTAAAGAAATTGGCAGCAATTATGTTAAGTACGATCAAAATGATCACAAAAACCAATAAACTCGATATGTTCTTACTACGGATCATCTTCGGTTTTTTGCTGATGAAATATTTACCTGGGTAAGCTTCAGAAATAAAGCGATCACACTAACAAAATAAATGAGATCGCGAGTATCTAATACACCGCGGCTAATACTGCGATAATGATAACTTATTCCGAAGTATTCCAGTAGATAGGTAAAATCGCCTAAAATGTTGATCGTGGCGAGTGCTTCAAATGCATAATAGATGGCAAAACAAAGAAAAACTCCCAGTAAAAAGGCCACAATTTGATTGGAAGTAATACTGGAAGCATAGGTGCCTATTGCGGTATAACTTGCTGCCAGAAAGATCAAACCTAGATAAGATCCAATAGTTGCACCCGTATCAAAATTGTAGGCCATCTGTCCCAATTCTCCTATAGCTAACAAATAAATTAAGCTTGGAATGATAGCAAGAAGAACCAAAATTAGTCCGCCAAAATATTTACCAAATACAAGATCCCAGTTACTAATAGGGCGGGTTTGCAAAATCTCCATGGTTCCCATTCGCTTTTCTTCGGAATAGCTGCGCATACTTATCGCAGGAATAAGGAATATAAAGATCCATGGTGCCAGATCAAAAAATGGTTTAAGATCTGCAAAACCACTATCCAGGATATTGTAACCTCCACTAAATACGAAAAGGAACAGTCCGCTAACCAAAAGAAAGATACCAATCACCAGGTAACCGGTAAGGTTTGCAAAAAATGATTGTATTTCTTTTTTTAAGATCGCGAACATTTAGTCCAGGCTTACAAGTTTATCGACGCTCCAGGCTTCAGGTTTTGCATTAAAATGAACTTTCGTNTCTGCCCAAACCTTTTTAAANAGATCTGAATGCCGATAGTTCTCCAAAGCATTTTCATCTTCCCAGTAACTATACGTAAAAAATGTATTCGTATTGTTTTTATCACGGTATAGTTCCAGGAATTGACAGCCTTCAAAATTTCTGATCTTTGATTTTACCTGCTCAAAGTTGTTCAGAAATTCTTCGATCTCATCTTCCTTAAAGCCCATTTTCACAATTCTTACGAACATCTATTCAAAATTTATGGTTACAGTATCAAGGTATTCCAGACCAAATAAACTGGCCGCACCACCCACTGTATTGGGATTACTTTTATAAATGGCCAGTTCAATATAGCCGGCAGAATTGAACACTGCCAGCTTCTTGCCATCTTCTTCTTTGCGATTTTCCTTTTCTACCTCAAAATTAATCGCATGACTGTAAGTTTCATAGATCGCATCGAAATTATGTCTGCGTGCACTAATTTTAAACGGTCGGCCTTTACCAGTACTTTCAAACAATTTCCGAGAAATATTTGTGATCACATTTCCGTAGTTATCAATATAGATCACGTGTCCCAGTATCTGGTTCTTTTCACTATTAATGATGGGTTCGAACTGTTTGAGATGCTTAATTTGCTCGATATTCTTACCAATTACTTCCAGAGTTCCTCCCCGGGAGATATGACAGGCTACTTTCACAAAAACGTCCAGTACAGGNAAATTNGTNTGTATTTTATCNTGNATATTGATNTCNACGATNTTNTCNGGNCTNATTTCTGAAGCTAATAAAGAAAGNATCCCNTTGTTGGCACAAATNAAGTAGTGGTCATCCAGTTTTACCGCGAGGTGTTTGTTCTCTGGTGTAAGTTCTGAATCGATCCCAATGATATGAATACTTCCCTTCGGAAAACTTTTATAGGCGTTCTTGATAATATAGGAAGCTTCACTAATATGGAATGGTGAAACCGAATGCGAAATATCAACAATTCTAACATCACTTAGCTCATTGTAGATAGCACCTTTAACCGCTCCAGCGAAATAATCCTTTTCCCCAAAATCGGTTGTTAAAGTGATGATTGCCATAGGCGATTGTTAATATTTTTTTAACCTGAAACAGGTAATTTTCCTTAAGTTTGTATAGGTAGCGAATATAAATTTTATTTTAGTGATTCGCTCGAGGATAGCAGTCAAAAGTAACGCTTTTCTCAGCCCAAAATTAGAACATACAAATACGAAGGACAAATAAATTCTAACTGAAAAATTCACAATGCTTCATCTAAAATTATAGCTTTTGAACGAACTTCTTATTGAACTCTCAGAAATTAGCCCACGCGAATTCTTCGGGCAACAGAACGAACATATCGAATTACTAAAAAAATACTTTCCCAAGCTNAAAATAGTTGCCAGAGGTAATAAAATTAAAGTTTTTGGCGATGAAGAAATGCTGGAGGAGTTCGACAAGCGTTTTTCCATGTTGATGGATCATTTTGGAAAGTATAATAAACTGGACGAAAATACTATTGAAAGAGTTCTCACCAGCGAAAGTGAAGAGGATTACCAAACCACTAAAGAAAGTGGCGAAACGATCGTTCATGGTCTAAGTGGAAAGGTGATCAAAGCNCAAACTGCGAATCAACGCAGGATGGTAGAACTTACCAAAAAGAATGATCTTATTTTTGCCATTGGACCTGCCGGAACCGGAAAGACGTATACGGGCGTAGCACTCGCNGTAAAAGCTCTTAAGGAGAAGCAGGTCAAAAGGATCATTCTTACCAGACCNGCCGTAGAAGCAGGTGAAAATCTTGGATTTCTGCCGGGTGATCTTAAAGAAAAACTGGACCCTTATATGCAGCCATTATATGATGCTTTAAGGGATATGATTCCNCATGAAAAGCTCGAGCTATTTATTGAAAAAGGTGTTATCCAAATTGCACCCTTAGCATTTATGCGTGGTAGGACTCTGGATGATGCNTTTGTGATCCTTGATGAAGCACAGAACACTACACATGCTCAAATGAAGATGTTCTTAACCAGAATGGGAAAGCATGCGAAATTTATGATTACGGGTGATCCGGGACAGATCGATCTGCCTNGAAGAACTATTTCAGGTCTTAAAGAAGCANTACTGGTGCTAAAAGATGTGAAAGGTGTTGGTATGGTTTATCTTGATGACAAGGATGTAATTAGACACCGACTGGTNAAAAAGATCATTGCCGCTTATAAAACAATTGAACACAACGACTAAATTTTCAACTCGTGAAGAGTAATACCATAATTAGAACAGACTTTCAANTCCCGGGACAAAAATCGGTTTACAAAGGTAAGGTAAGAGATGTATATACCCTGGAAGGTGACAGGTTGTTAATGATCGCATCAGACAGGCTTTCAGCTTTTGATGTGGTAATGCCAAAAGGGATTCCATTTAAAGGTCAGATCCTTAACCAGATCGCTACAAAAATGATGGAAAATACTGAAGACATCGTTCCGAACTGGTTGGAAGCCACACCAGACCCTAATGTAGCAATCGGTAAAAAATGCGAACCATTTAAAGTTGAAATGGTNATTCGTGGTTATCTTTCTGGNCACGCTGCCAGAGAGTATAAGGCAGGGAAGAGAGAATTGTGTGGAGTTAAGATGCCTGAAGGAATGAAGGAAAATGATAAATTTCCTGAACCTATAATCACTCCTGCTACAAAAGCAGAAATGGGAGATCATGATGAGGATATTTCAAGAGAGGACATTATAGCTAAAAATATCGTTTCAAAAGAAGATTATCTTCAGCTGGAAGATTACACTCGTAAACTATTTCANAGAGGATCTGAGATCGCTGANNAACAAAACCTGATCCTGGTAGATACTAAGTATGAATTTGGAAAAACTTCCGAAGGAAAAATTGTATTGATAGACGAAATACATACGCCAGATTCTTCTAGATATTTTTATAAGGAAGGGTATGAAGAAAGACAGGCTAAGGGGGAGGCACAAAAACAACTCTCTAAAGAATTCGTTCGGCAATGGCTTATAGGTGAAGGTTTTCAAGGACTTGAAGGTCAGGAAGTACCTTTGATGAGTGATGAGTATATTGAAACTGTTTCTGAAAGATATATTGAGCTTTATGAGAATATTACCGGCGAAACTTTTAAAAAGGCAGACATTACTAATATTGACGCTAGAATTGAACAGAACGTTCTCAAATATCTCGAATCTCAAAAATAACATGTACAGAAGATGAACATTTCTATTAATTATGTAATTGATACCATGATTTTTTAGCAGATCCTTTTTCTGATTGCTCAGTATTTAATATTTTTAGTGAAAACCGGTAATTCCGGTTTTCTTCTTTTATAAACGATATTATTTATGAGTAACTACCATATAAAGAACCTGGAAGAATATTTTCAGGTATACCGCAAATCTATACGTGAACCTGAAAACTTCTGGCAGGAAGTTGCTGAAGAACATTTTACCTGGAGAAAAAAATGGGATAATGTCCTTAGCTGGGATTTTAGCAAGCCGGAAGTTAAATGGTTTGAAAATGCCAAGCTGAATATTACTGAAAATTGCATTGATAGACATTTACTCGCGAAAGGAGATAAAACCGCTATTATTTGGGAGCCAAATGATCCTTCAGAAGAAACTTTGAAAATCAGCTATAGGGAGCTACATAAAAAAGTAAGTCAGTTTGCAAATGTTTTAAAAGCAAACGGTATCGAAAATGGAGATAGGGTATGCATTTATCTCCCTATGATTCCCGAACTGGCTTATTCAGTTTTAGCGTGTGCAAGAATTGGAGCAATACATTCTGTCGTGTTTGCTGGATTTTCAGCTTCGGCTCTGGCCGCCAGAACGCAGGATGCCGATTGTAAGATGATGATCACTTCCGATGGTTCCTTCCGAGGAGATAAAAAGATTGATCTTAAAGGTATTGTTGATAAGGCACTTGATAGTTGCCCAAATGTCGAAAAAGTACTGGTTGCTAAAAGAACAGGGGCTAACATACATATGGAAGCCGGAAGAGATGTATGGCTGGAAGAGGAAATGTCTAAAGCCGCTGATACCTGTACTCCTGAGATCATGGATGCAGAAGATCCACTCTTTATTTTGTATACCTCGGGATCTACAGGCAAACCCAAAGGTATGTTGCACACGACTGCAGGATACATGGTTTATTCAGCTTACACCTTTAAGAACATATTTAACTATCAGGATGATGATGTCTATTGGTGTACTGCCGATATTGGATGGATTACAGGGCATTCGTACATAGTTTATGGACCGCTTCTAAATGGTGCTACCACCCTGATGTTTGAAGGTGTGCCTTCATATCCAGATTACGGTAGATTCTGGGAAATTGTTGAAAAACATCAAGTAAATCAATTTTACACGGCACCAACAGCAATTAGGGCTTTAGCCAAGAAAAACCTGGACTTTGTCAATAAATACGATCTTTCTTCTTTAAAAGTGCTGGGTACGGTAGGCGAGCCAATTAACGAGGAAGCCTGGCACTGGTACGATAATAATATAGGAAAGAATAAAAGTCCGATAGTTGATACCTGGTGGCAAACGGAGACTGGAGGTATCATGATCTCACCAATACCCTTTGCCACTCCTACAAAACCAACCTTTGCAACTTTACCCTTCCCTGGAATTCAGCCTGCTTTAATGGATGAGCATGGAAAGGAGCTTAAAGGAAATCAGGTTGATGGCAGGTTATGTATAAAATTCCCATGGCCTTCCATGGCGAGAACAATATGGGGAAATCACGATAGGTATAGAGATACTTATTTTTCTGCTTTTGCGAACAAATATTTTACTGGTGACGGAGCGATGCGTGATGAGGTTGGTTATTACCGAATTACCGGTAGAGTAGATGATGTAATTATAGTTTCAGGACATAATTTAGGGACTGCACCAATTGAAGATGCTATCAATGAACATCCGGCGGTAGCTGAATCTGCTATTGTTGGATTCCCTCACGAAGTAAAAGGGAACGCTCTATACGGATTCGTTATTCTGAAAGAATCTGGAGAATCGAGGAATCACGATAATTTAAGAAAAGAGATCAATCAGCAAATCGCTGATAAAATTGGGCCTATAGCAAAACCAGACAAAATACAGTTTGTAGAAGGTTTACCGAAAACCAGAAGCGGTAAGATTATGCGTAGAATTTTACGAAAGATCGCAAGTAATGATACTTCTGATCTTGGGGATACTTCAACATTGCTAAATCCTGAAGTTGTTGAGGAAATTATAGAAGGATATCTCAAATAAATTATATTCGGCACCGTTATTGATGTTATTTTTTAAATTAAATCGAAAAATCATGAAGAACTATTTACTTATTCTATTTATTTCATTTTCACTGACTCAAATTCATGCCCAGCAGACTCAAAATGTGGAAATGAACGGTATGCAGATATTTACCAAGGATAAAGAACCGGATAAAATGACCGGATCTCCTTATTATGAAGATGATTTCATCATTGGAAAAGTCATGGAAGATGATAGAAAGGTAATGATGTTAATGCGTTATAATGCCTTGGAAGATATGGTTGTTTTACGTCCGAATACTAACTCTACTAAGGAATATGTATTGCCAAAGAAAAAGTCNATAAAGTACGATTTTGGAAATTATACCTACTTTATTGATCGACTGGAGACGGAGGAAGGTGAATTGGAAGCGTATTTCGCGAAATTTCATCAAGGTAAGCACTCAATATTCGTAGGACAACCAAATGCAGATTATACTCCCGCGAAAAAAGCAGCAACTAGTTATACTCAGGATAAACCAGCCAGTATAAAAGTTGAGATGGTTTATTATATTTCTATTGATGGAGCACCTTTCAAGGAAGTTCGTTTAAAGGAAAAAGATCTCGCAGATCTTTTTGATTCAGATAGAATGGAAGATTACTTTGATGATAAAAAGATCAAAACCGAAGAGGATGTAGTTGCTATGCTGAAATTTTATGATAACATTTAAACCTTTTACGATGATTATAAACAAAAAGATTACTACGATTAAATATTTTATAACAATCGCATTTTTATTTTTTGCGTTTTCCATTAAGGCACAGAGTTTTTTGAATGGAGCTATGGCGACCTACAGTCCTGCTGAACCTGAAAAATATACCGGATCGCCATTTTATGAAAAGGAGTTCGTGCAGGGTGTAGTTAAGAATGGTGATGGTGATTCTCAATATTTAATGATGAGATATAATGCTTTACAGGATGTAGTGGTCCTCAAATTGAGGCCCCAAAGCACTGAACTNTTTTTATTGCCTCCTGTTANGGATATTATGTATGAAACGGAAGATTACACATATATGTTAAATGATTCTGTAAGCAATTTACCTGCCTCTACTAAGTATTATGCTAACTTTTTCAAGGGAGAAAGAAGTCATTTAATTGGAGTTCCAACATTAGATCTTAATTCTAAAGAAAAAGCAAAAACGGGTTATCAGGACGACATCCCTGCAAATTTCCAAGTAGATATGGAATATTATCTTTCCGTAAATGGAGGAGAATTTGAGAAAATTAATTTTCGCACAAAACGATTAGCGAGCTTATTCAAAAATTCTGACATGGAAAATTATGCCGCAGATCAGAAAATTAAAAATGCTGATGATGTAGTATCCTTATTGAAGTATTATGAGAATCTTAAATAGTTGTATAACCAAAATAACCAAAATGAAAAATTTCCTATTCTTACTTGCAGTTTTAATTTCTGCCAATGTCATAGGCCAGCAGAATAATGTTTGGAGTGTGTACGATGGCACTGATATTATACCACGGCTTGAAGTTCCAAATAACGATAGGGNATTTTTCACATTTGAAGGCTCACCGTATTACGAAAAAGATTTTGTCTATTCGGTGGCTGTGAATGATAAAGGTGCATCTGAAAAAGTTCTAGTGCGTTACAATATTGTTGCAGATGCACTTCATTTGAAGAAAGATAAAGGATCNAAAGAAATTTTGGAGATGCCTATCGCTCGGGATGTTGTATTNGCATTAGATGANTATAAATATATTGCCAGAGTTGATGGAGATAAAATCCCTGGAGAAACGAANTATTTCGCAGAATTTTATAAGGATGATCATTCGCATTTNATAGGTATNCCCGGTCTTAAACTGATAGAAGGTAACATNAGAGGGCATCAAAATGACTACTACAAAAATGGAAAGTTTGAGGTACGAATGGATTATTATATCTCTCTAGATAATGGAGATTACAAATTANTGGATTTAAAAGGTACTACTAAAAAGAAATTCGAGNAAGCACTATCAATGGTCAATTTCTTGGATAAAAATAAAAATGTCACCGAAGCATCGCTTTACAGTTTTTTAGAATAAATTAAAACCACCTCAATCTTTATCAATTAAAACTTTTGTTGAAAGTGTAAAGCCCCAGAACGGGGCTTTTTTAATATCTATATCTAAGTAATTTTCGAATCTTGATATTTTTCGCGTCGATCTTTGCTATTAACTTCATAAATATTAGTGCTGTAATAAATGCGTCACCAGAAGCAGTGTGCCTATCGGTAAGATCAATGTTATAATCTTCAGCGATCTCATCCAATGAATACACTTTATTCTTATCTATAAAGTTTGTAGCTATTCTGGTTTTTTTATAAAGAATGGCGGTATCTAAGAACTTATTCTGAAGGCGAGGTAAACCNTTTCTTTCTAATGCTTTATTCATCATGTTTTTGTCGAAACCGGCGTGATGGGCAACAAGTATGGAATTCCCGANNTANTNNATGAAANGTTCNAAAGCTTCNGCTTCCGGTAACTGAGCAAAACGTTCGTTTTTNATTATNCCGTGGATNTTAACNGTTTCAGGATTAAANGTNTTCTGCTTNAGATAGACTTCAAAATNATCTTTCACTTTCAACTGATTATTCTGAATAGCGACCGCGCCTATGCTTAAAATTCGATCTTCGTTTATATCGAATCCGGTAGTTTCGGTATCAAAAATAACAAAGCGTTGATCTGCAACATCTTCAGCTTTATCCTTATCAAACAAAGAAAGATACCTGGTAAAATATTCTGGCAGATCTTCCGGTTGCTCATTTTTTTTAAACCATTCTCGAATCATGAATAATAAGTAGTTTCAAAACGAATCTTGATAAGTTCCTGAATTTCTTTAATGGATTTGAAGCAACGCTTTAATTTGATCTTATCCTCTTTTCCAAGATCTTCAAGATTTATAAATCTACCATTATCCTTATTTTTAAG
>FUFK010040357.1_pt1 | contig 30837 bp, 46 predicted proteins | sample 1021851 | NCBI WGS metagenome assembly FUFK01 (sample SAMEA51879418, study PRJEB19060) | metagenome | reverse complement strand
TTGTGAAATATCTACTGCTTGTAATACATAACTAAATGATGTGCTCACCTCAGATACATCTAACTGTACTTTTGAGATACCAGTGTCAGTATTACCAGTCACGTTTGTTACAGAATAATTAGTAAACAAACCAGCTCTAGTAAAAGCTGCATCAGCATCAATTAAAAATAAAGTTTGTGGATCGTCAATAACATTAGCAACAATATCATCAGCAGCAATGCTACCAGGATAATAATTACTAAATGTTGGTTTTTTTGTTGTAGGATCAGTATAGAAACATCCGTTGAATACACCTAAAACAGCTTGTCCGTTTCCAGCAGTATGTCTTTCGATGTCACCATCAGTTGCAGGTATCACTAAATCGCCTTGGAAAATTGCTGTTCCGTAGTTGTTTGATATAGTGTACCTATTCTGTTGGTTATTCCATGCATGTCCTCCAAGTGTCTTGTATGGTCTGAGACCAAATTTTTCACTTACGTTTGCCATGTTTTACCTCCTTGTAAAAAAAATAGGCTTGTTAAACAAATACGGCAGTTGTCTTTAGTCTAGGACTTACGACCACCACCAAAAGTTACACGAGATTGTCTATCAATATTGACAGGCATCTCTGGTCGTTGTTCCCTTAGAATATCGTTATCAACGGCTTTAACTTGGTCAGAAGTAATATTTTGAAAATACTTCTTGCGTTGCTCGACCATTTCTTCAGGTATCCTTGCCAACACAAGGCCACCAACCCCAATTAACCCCTGATATTGTCCTTTATGAATTACTGGATAATCGTGATCACCTAAAGTATTTTTTATTTCTTCGGCTCTTACGAAATCCCAACCTTCTCTGAGTTTTTTAGATACATTACCTGTATCCTCTTGACCCATTACTTCGGTTCTAATCCATCTGTGTACAAATCCTTTCGGTGCAGGAGGTGCGTCCAGACTTGATGGAGGCGTCCAAGCTTTTGGTCTATCTTTTCTTTCTTGCGACGCGCGTGAGGTTCTATTATTTTCTGCTTTTATCATATTTTTACTCCTTCACGTATTTAGCGTATTCTTCTAGTGGCACCCCTAATTTTTTAGCAATTGCTTGCTGTGACTTGGTGAGAGTCACTGTTCTGCGTCCTTCTTGTTTTCTTCCAGCTGAAGCAACAGTTTGAACGGGCTTCTTTTCACTAGCAAATTTATGAGGAAAATTTTCCTGCATACTTTTGTCAATTTCATTATAATACTCAGATGACTCTGGGTCAAACCCCTGTGACACTAAATCTTCATGTATGGCATAAGCTGCTGATGTCATAACTCTATCATTACCAAACCACTCATTTTTTTGTGCCCAAGCTTCAGCAGCGGCTGAAGGTCTAGGAGCAGGTTGCTGTGNCTGCTGAGGTTGTTGTTGAGGCTCTTGTTTTGTTTCTGTTTCTATCTCTGTTTTTTTGATTCTTGCTTTTTCTTTTTCTACTGCTAAACGAGTAAGCTCATCATTAGCTTCCATAATTTTATCAGTATTATTATCTTCAATCGCTGTTTTTAATTTCGCTTTTACTTGTTCTCTTTGTGCATCTACTCTTGCATCAAACTCATCAATATAAGTTTTTTCTTGTACTTTTGAATTTTTTTCAAGACCAGCATATTTGTTTTGTAAACCTTTTGCATAATCTAAAGCAGCTTTTTCTCTTCTTTCAGCTTCTCTAAATTTTCTAGTTAGTTTATCAATTCTTTTTTGCACATTATCTGATACATCAGATAGATTGTCTTTTTCAGTTTCTTCTTTTTTTTCTACAACTTTTGTTTTTGTTTCGTTTTTACTGTGATCAGTGTAACCTAAATCTACTTCAACTTGTTCGAGTTTTTCTTCTTTAGGTTGTTCTGGCACTGCTAGTTTTTGATCTTGTAAACCATCAGTGTCTAACTCTACATGTTCATTTACTGACATAATTACTCCTTAGAATAATGCGAGGATGTCCTCGGGTTTAGCAATAGTACCGATAATTTCATCATCATTTAATATACGATGTTCTCCGTACTTAGTTTTGAATCGAGCTCCAGAATATCGCCCATAGACAACAAACTGTCCCTCTTTACACCAAGGTCCGGTTGGAAACTTTTCTTTATCTTTGTAACATAGATCACCCATCTTAATTACTAAACCAACTACAGTAGTCATTTGTATGTTGTCTCTTGTTGTATCAGATATGTATACACCACCTTCAGTTTTTTCTTTGCCCTCATAAGGCCTTACTAAAAGTCTGTATCCAACTGGTTTTGGTATTATTTTTAGATATTCCTCAGTTTCTTTTGGTCCCTTCGGAACTTGAACGTCATTTTTTTGATAACGTTTTGGCTTGATTAAAGTCGTCATATACTTCCTCTCTATTTTGCAGGTCTTTTAGATCCTGAAGCAACGCTTCCAATGCGTTGAGCTTACCTTTAGCATAGAGCAATTGTTCCTGGCTGTCTATACCATAACAGAGATGTTCTTTAACACTATCTATTTCTTTTTTTATGTGTTTACGTATAACTTGTATTGTATCAATATCATTCATTTTCTGCTTCCTTAATTGCTAACCCTATCTGCCTTACAATTTGTGGNACAATAGAATTACCTANAGCTTTTATTCGCTTGGCTCTATNTTTGTCCACCCCATAGGATACCCCATTAGGAACTCCACAAACTCTGGATTGAGTTTGCCACCAAGTTTCTCTGGCTCCATTTGTTTTTTCTCTATCGCAATCTTCTCCCCTAAAGTTGGTTGTCTCCCCTTCTGAACTGAAGGAGGAACTGACATCACTGAATCTTTGTAATCCCTGGACCTCGGAGTTGGATAAGTTTGTACTGCGTCCCTCAACTTCACTCCCCATCTCTCGCCTTTCTTGTTCTCTCGATAAAAATGACCATTCTTTATTTTCACATCCTTGACTGCTCCTCCCTCTATATCGGCGGCTCTTGGTGTNGGNTACATNTTTATCATCTCTGANAAATANCCTGTCTTNCTGTTTGTCGCTGCTCTCGAAGGTCTCATTCCCTTTCGATCTATGTGATCCATTGTTGTTGGAGTTGGAAGCCAAGATCCAGACTCTTTTTCTTTGATGCCAAGCACCGATGCCTGAAGCTGGAATAACGAAACATTGGACTTTGAAACCTTCACCTTCCAAGTCGTCTTGCACCTGTCTGAGTACCATGCCGTTTTCGATGTTAATAATTCCTTGCACATTTTCTCCAATAACCCATCTCGGTTTGACTCTTTTAATAACATCAAACATTTCATTCCAGAGCCATCGGTCGTCACCTCTGCCTTTTTGTAATCCTGCTTGACTAAATGACTGACAGGGGAAACCTCCAGTAACGACATCTGCTTGTATTTTTGTGTCATGTAAACTCCTTACATCATTATATATTGAAATATTAGGCCAATTCTTTTTTAAAACTTGTTTGCAAAAATCATCTTTTTCACAAAAAGCTACTGTTTCAAAAAAACCTGTTGACTCTAACCCTAGGCTAAAACCACCTATACCTGAAAATAAATCTAAAACTTTTAACACTACCCATCCCCTTATCTAACTCTCAAACAAGACTTAGGACCTAACTTTTTCCTATGCCTTTTACCTACAGGATGATATCTTCTTTTTGTTTTTTTTACAAGTGCTTTTTCAGTCTTAACAAATCTCTTTACCATTAAAATCTAAAAGTAAAATTTCTAAATACCCATCTCCATATAGCAGACCTTACTATNGATACTANAGTAAAAGCTAAAGCAATNCCTAAGCTGTCTGTAAAAGATGGATATAAATCAAAGATTGGAAAGATTAATATTTGTATCGCAATAGCTAATATAAAACCACTACCTACATCTATTATGCTATGTATAATGTCCTTCTTCATTTTTTCATATTTTCTCTAGCAATACCTTTTGACTTCTCGAAGGATCGCATNGCTCCAAGTCCTAAGAGGCTCATAACCAGCGTGACGAGCCCTTCAACTTCCAGTTCAGGAGGTATTACGTCAGGCATCCAGATACCTGTAAACCAACTTAAAATCGGACCTATGAAAAACTGCCATAGTAGCCCCAAGCAGCAAACCCACATTATTGCAGGACGGGCGCCAGATACAAACAAACTAGGATGTTTAGCTTGTTCCTTGTTTACTTCTATTTGTCCTTTTGCTAATTCTTGAGCATGCTTTTCTGCTAAAGTAGAAAGCTTGTAAGCGATCTCATTTTTTTTATCTTTGTCTTCAATAAATTTTCCAAGCAGTTTAGTTGCTGGACCTATTAGTGCTGTTAGTGCCATTTTTTTTATCCTTTTCCTTTCTGTCCCAACATAGTTGACAATAAAATTTAAACTTTTCATAATCTATAGCAGGGTTCTCACAAAAGCTACATTTTTTATGAGATATCGCTAGTCTCCATGCTTTATCAAAGGTTCTCATTATTTCTCTTGTATATAAGTTTACGTTCACCCTCTCGTATTTTAACAAAACCTAATTTACTTAAAGACCAATCAACTGTCTTCGTATTATATGTTTTGTGATCATCTAAAATAATTAAACTTTCATCTTCCATATATCTCATAAAAAAATTAATCTCGTGATTTACTGCATTGGTAGTATGAGGTCCATCTAAATGCACAACAGAATATGTATCNTTCATATANACTTGNCCNTCNATACTTATNGGATANCCATTTTTCATNGTTTCAAAAAAATAAGTATCTGGAAANTCAAAGAAAGCAAACTCTTTATATTTNACTAANTCATANANNGTTTCTACTTTCATATTGTCTGTGTAATCTGCTGTGTATGGAGGTCTGTCATCATAGTGCTGATAATTTAAATTACCATAAGGATCAACAGCTATATGCCTATAATATTCTGGACCTTTAGCAATCACAGCATCCATAATAGTTTTTGAACCTAGTCCTCTACGCAAACCTATTTCACAGGTTAATGCTACAGGAGGTAATTTTAATTTTTGTATTTCTTCTGTAATAAATTCGTATTCTGTAGAGTCACCTGCAATCATTTTAGTCCTATAAATTTTTTACCTTTTACCTGTATATCTTTTATTCCCTGAATATCACTTTTTACACCATTTTGTCGATGAGGACAACCTAAATTTGATAAAGAGCCGATCTTCAATCCTTGTGGTAAAGGTCCACTTTTAGGTGGTGGTCCTGATTTTTTACCCTTTTGGTTCATCACGCTTCTCCTCATTTTCTATTTTTCTCTCAACAAGATCAAGTTTTTCATCTGCAACTCTAATTCTTTCTTGACCAGCTACTTCAGCATCTTCACGTTTCATTCTATCTAAATCAATCTTTTCATCAAACTCATAATTCTTTCTAACTTGCTCAACTTTAAACTCTTCTGTTTTACGTTGCATATCCATAGCTCTTAAATCAAGCTCTCTTTGTTTTAAAGCTACAACAGGGTCAGGTTTTGATGAACCAGCTTCTTGAGATATAAGAACACTTGTAAGGTCTGCTATTTGTCTAGCTATCATACTTTCTGTCTCAGCTTGAAATGCCTCTGGGTCAGTTTCTTGTAATTTTAAAAGTTCAGGTCTTTCTTGCTGTAAATGTAAAAAAACTTGTGCTCTAGCCTTAAAAGATAAATGTTCCGAAATGTGAGCTTGTAACAAAGCATAAACTTTTGGATTTATCTGTACCATTCTTGATTTTAAAAAAGCACCATGAGCTTCTATGTGAGCATCGTGGTTTTGAAAATAAAAAGCTTTGGGTATTTCCATACGAAGTGCACCAGCATTTTCTACACCTGGATCTATTGGGGTATTTTGTTTTGGTGGAGGCAATAAAGTTTCTATTTTTTTTGTGCCTAAAGCTTCATAAACTCTATAATAAGCTTCTCTTATATTATGTATCTGTGGGTTTGATTGTGCTATTTGTAACTGCTGAGAAGCTAATGTTACCCTTTGAGCTAATGAGAACGTATTTGGATCGGCTACAGGAATAACATCAACTTCAGCAGAAAAATCTAGAGCTTTTATCTGTCGGTTTGCCCCATACACAGCGTATGGGTAGAAGGGAGGGAGGTAGGTTGCAAACACATCAGACATAAGTCTAAATTCTTGTCGCATAGAATAGTAGCATCTTTTGTGAATTGCACTCATAACTCTAGAGCCACGTTCTAGTAACGCCAAGGTGGTACCAACGGCACGATTTTGCTTATCTTCTCCAACATTCATATCAGCTATCGCAGCAAATCGTTGACCTGCCTGTACAACAAAACCTAACAATTGAAACAAAACACTTGAAGGTTCTTTGAAGGGCAGTATTTGGAATTGATCTTTTATGTTGCCTCCAGGAGCATCAACATCTCTAAATTCTCCTGGTTGAAAGGGTTGTTCATCGTCTCGTATTCTCAAGCCTCTAGATTTAAAACCTGCTGGTAAATTAGCCAAAGTTCCTGCATCAAGTAACTGCCTTAAAGCTGCAGTTGCAGTTTTTGACAGTCCACCTATCATATGTATCAAACCAAACCCATAAAAACCTAGTCCCGGTAGAAATTTGTAGTGTACAAAGTATTCTTTTCTTTGAAATAATGGGTCATCTGGAGAATAATTTCTATAAATAGACAAAATTTCTTGTGATCCCTCATCTATCGTCACAATATAAGGAACTTTTACCTTTTTTTCTGCATCTTCAAGACGATATTGGTCTAAATCTATGTCAACATGCATTTCTAGAACGTTAAATTGGTAATCTTGCTCTCCTGAAGGCGTAACACCTTCCATTTCGTCGTATTTATCTTGTATTTCATCGTCTTGAGCTTGAGTTGGCGTGATTTCAACGTTTCTGTAGAACCCAGTTGTCATTTTTTTTAGTAAATCGTTCTCACTCATCTTAATAACGTGTGTAATTCTCTCACAATCCTTTAAATCTGATGCATAATACGGCACAACTAAGTCTTCAGCTGGTACAAATTTACTAACTGCACGATTCATAAGGTCATCGTAGTAGACTTTTTTGAAAGAAGAGCCAGCTAAGGGTAGATAAAACAATAATTGATCAAATTCTGGTGTATATTCTTCCATAACCTCAGTGATCATATAATTCATAAAGTCACTAACACGTTGAGCTTGTGCTTCTTTTGCAGGATTACTATCACCAACCACCATTGTTTTAACAGGACCATCAGCTGGTAACAATTCTTTATAAGCTTGTGATTGAAATTGTGTTACTGCTTCAGATAATAAAGGGTGTGTAACACTAGAGGCTCCTCTAAAAGGTTGACCTTCACCATCGTACTTAAATCCTAACAAGTCTAGACCACCTGTGTAAGCTTTTTCCCAATCACCTCTTGACTCTCTATCTTTTTTATAATCAGTGATTAGTGTTGATGCCAAAGAACCAAGTGTTCTATTATCTAAAGTTTCTGCAAGATTTGCAAAAAAATCCTGTTCTTCTTCTACTTGCTCTTCTACTACCTCATCTACACCTTCATCTGATATTTCAAATTGCACAGATTCTTTTTCTTCTGTATTTTCTTCTATTGCCATTAAGTTATCCTAGTTTTTTTTGTTCTACCTAATCTTGTTTTTACTCTAACAAATTTTCCTTTTTTTGCACCAAGTTCTGGCACCACGTTTCTTTGCATAATTCGTTGTAAATCTGATGAGATATCAGATACTGGTAAAGGAAAAAATTTTACTCCTTTATAGGCATCTTGCAAAGCCTCTTTTTTCTTTTTAATAAACTCTATACCTTCTGCGTCAGTATCTAACTTAGCCCCAGCTGCAGGCTTAAAAAAAGCGTCCATAAGAGAATCTTTGTCAAAACCTCCGACCCCAAAATTTTTCTCAAAATAACTTTTTTCTTTTGCTCTTGCTTCATCTACTTCAGTAAAATCTATATCTTTATTTTTTTTTGCCATATTTTATCCTACCATTTAAAAAGGTTTACGACTAGACCACCTGTCTTTTTATATAACTTAAAAGGTTTTTCTTTCATCTCAGGTGTTATCCTAAGAGACATTGTATCATAATACATACGTGGGTCAGTAGATTTTATTTTTAACATTCTTAAATCACTGCCATAATTTTCTCTCATAGCTCTATCCATAAATTGTCTAGCTTCTACTTCTGATTTAAAAGCAGCAACGTGTTCATTAGTTTCATTTAAAACTTTAAATTCTTTTTTAGGATCACTTTTTGATATTGTTCTTTTTTCTACCTTAGAGTTATATTGTTTAGCTAGTCTAACCATAGCATCATACATAACACTTTTTGGATTATCTGCACTAGCTCCGTAAAACTCTTTTAATCCTGTAGCTGTTGTTCTTTTTCCGTGTTGTGCTGCAACAGAGTTTACAGATACAAAATCAACATCATCCATTATAGCTTTTCTTACTAAAGTTTTTAGAGCGTGTTCTCCATAATCTTTTCTATCAACCATTGGAAGATAAGGTTGTCCACGAGCGTAAGCTTCTGGTGAAGGAACCTTTTGGTTTGATCTTAATAGATTATCTACCTTAGAATTTATTTCTTGTAATTCTTCTCTTTCTGCTTTCGTAGCAGCTACTCCTTTATCTGCAAGTTCTCTAGCCCTAGGTGTTAATTGTTTTGCTCTCATCACTCCCATATTTTTAATAAAATCTAAATTGTAAGGATTGAGCCTACGAAAGTCAGGATCGTTTCTATCTCTCGCTGCTCTCATAGATTTACCCACAGATTGATTGATGTCTGCTTGTATTTCATCTATTGCATAATTTTTTATATTAGGGTTTTCAATATCTGATCGCATACCAAAACGCATAAAATATAATTGGTCTGAATGTTTAGGAGCTAATTCAGAACGTTCTTTGTAATGTTGTCCTCCTTCTGGAACATGTAGTTTATATCCTGGTGTTTTAGCTTTAGGATCTATGTACACGACAATTTCATTGTAATTTTCTGGACCATGTAATCTATACGAACCTTCTCTACCATACACACTTGGTAATCTTTTATACATATCTATTTCATTACTCATAGTGCGTTGGTGTTTATTTAATTCTTGCACAAGTCTTTTGCCAGCTGTGTTATCAAATATCGCCATAGTCTGTTCTGCTTTTCTCATTTTATCTGCACCAGAAGAGGGTAGTAGTTGTCCCTTAAAATTTTTTATAAAATTATTTTGAAAATTTTTTAAATCATTAGATTGTTGCATATGTTCTGGTCGAAAAGCTCTTGTTGTATTCTGACTTGATAAACCTTGTTTAACAAAAAATTCGTTTTGTGCGTTTATATCACTAGCGTCTTTTACATAACCTTGCACACCTCTTTCAAACTTTTGCACATCTGACGCAGTATACCCAAGTCTTTTTAATTTTGGCTTCATAAACTCTATGAGTTCTGATGCATACTTATCTCTTGTATCAGCATAGTTATCCATAGCATCTACCATTTTTCTTGTTGGTCCAAACTCCATAACTCTAGCTTGTGCTACTGGATTACTTTTAATAATTTTAAGTAAGTCATACTTTCCAACATCAAGATCAGCGTCTTGTGCATATTTTAAAAAACCACCAACAATTTTATTTTTATCATCAAACACTGCGATATTTAAATCTTCTAATTCTCTTCTTGTAACGTTGTTTGTTATATCTGCATATCCTGGAGTAGGTATACGTAACGTATTCATTTTACTTTCATTCTTGAAAGCGTTAACCCATTCTTTTGCTTTTAATAATTTATTTGTAGGATACAAAGCTACATAGTCATATAAAGCTGATCCCATATGTAAATTAAACCCAGTCTTTTGTAAACCTTCTTTAAAAGCAGGACTATCTTGTCCACCAAATTGTCAATGGGTTCTTTTTGACATTTTTCATAATCTCCTGTAGCTCTTCTTCTTCTTTTGCTGTAATTTTTTTTATCTTATCTAATGCTTTGGTAGGAGCTACAGTCAACTGTTGTGATGGTGCTGTCTCTATAGCTTCTTCTACATTCATTAATTTAGGAGAAGGTTCTGGCTTCTTGAACAGTGATGAGACTGCCTTGATTCCTCTTTTCCTTAATCCTGGTACAAGGAGGCCAGCAACACCTAGTCCAACTCCTGTAGCGATCGTGCCTATACCAGTAGAATCTGTTTGTGTTTCGTTCTCTTCCATCTAATCCCTAATAATAATTATACTCTTTAGGTGGTAGATCCTCATTATCCACATAATCAGAATATAAAGAAACAAAATTACCTTGTCTATATCTTAACACTGCTTGTGTGGTGCTGTCTACATAGTCATCATTTGCACCATTAGGAAAAGCTGCACATTCGTCAATCACATCTTCAGCAAACTTTTCACCATAAGGATAGAACACTTGACCACTTTCAAATACAGGTGCACAAGCATTTACTCTTGTNTGTTTATCATTACCCTTGGTTGGCACAAATGGCACTACAGGTATACCCATTCTTCTGAACTCTTGTGTCAATGGCTCACCACTTGCTTTTTGTTCTATGATAATTGTCTCAGGTTCCCAATATTTATTTGCATCTAACGCTACAGCTTTGAGTTCTGGAAAATCATATTTACCTCGTAACGCATCTAATAATATCATAGCAGGAGCTCCACCCTCTTCTGGATAAAATATACCCCAAGTTGTAATAGCAGAATAGTCAGCTGTTTCTTTTTTACTAAACGCTGTATCATAACTTTGTATCACATGCATTAGATTAGGGATATGACCCTTCCACGGAATCCACCATTCTCTTTTTAAAATAGCGCCTTCTTCAGATGTTGGGTTTTGCATATACTGAGCAGACCAGTTTCTAATTGGTAAAGATGCTTTTATTTTTTCTAATTCTTCTAAACTCCAATACTCAGGCCATACTGGGTTCCCTGATTCGAGAATCGCTGAGAATGAAATCTGTCTCCACGTATCAGCTTTCGGTTCTGTTTGAGCCTTCAATAATCTGCCAGTCAAGTCATCCTCTGCCCATCTTGTCATTACTAAAAGTATCGAGCCTCCCGGTTGCAATCTTTGTCTTGGTCCAGCTGTGTACCACTCATACGCACGTTCCATAGCAATATCAGACATAGCATCTTGTTCCGTGTGTGGGTCATCAATAATCAATAAGTCTGCACCACGACCCGTGATACTTGCGCCAACGCCAGCTGCATAATATTCTCCACCATGATTTGTTTCCCATCTACCTTTTGCTTTGGAGTCCTCACGCAGTTTCACATCTCCAAATATTTGTTTGTATTCTGGTGAACCCACAATATTACGAACTTTACTACCGAACCTAACTGCAAGTTCTGTGTTGTGTGACACTTGCATAATTTTCATTTTTGGAAACTTCCCTATGATCCAAGCTGGAAAATAAATTGATGCAAATTCAGATTTCGTATGCCTAGGAGGCATATTTATTATGAGCCTCCCTTTTTTTTCTTTAGCAATATTTGTAAACTCATTTGCTATTATTTGATGATGTCCCCATTTGTCTTTATCAGGTGTATTACGATAGATGAAGTCTGGCCACATCTCTTTTACAAAGAATAAAAAATTATCCTGAGCCAGCTGAATGCTTTTTATCATAAGCCTCTCTACTTCGAGCCTTAGTTTATCAGTGGGTAGGTTTTGTAGTGTCATAATCGCATACTACAATAGCCGTAAGAAAAGAGCAAGAAGTACACGTATATCTCTTGTCTAACGCTTGCGTTCGTGCAAGAACCTAGTAGCCGTAGGTTGGGAAAATCTACGTTTTTAATTATCGATTTTAGAATAGATAATGAGCCTTTTTTTTAGATGGGAAACAAAAAAAATGCCTAGTTAAATTAATAACTAGGCATTAAAAGAATTAACTATGTAAACTTATTCTTTTAATTCTTTAGGATAGTGATTAGGAACATTTCCAAAGTCTTCTAAATACTTTGCAATTCCTTCCCTATCTAATATTTTTATGCCTTCACTTGTTAACTTTATAAAGCCCATTTTTTCAAAGTCTTTAATCGCTTGTATAAAGTGTTTATCTTTTTTAAGTATATCTGTAAAAATATCCATAACCTTAACCTTTCAATATATATAATCTAACTTGATTTAATGCATTACTTACTTCACTCATTAACTCATTAGATTGTTGATTATTAAATTTACTACAATGTTCTACAATAATATCTTCTAAAACTTTTGCGACTAGAGCATTATTAAGTTTTATTTGTGGATTAGTATTATTAGTAGGTTGTGTAAAATCCCTATTGTTAATCTCACTACTAGATATAGTAGTGAGATTAGTGTTTCTAATGTTGTCTAGTAAACTCATTAGTCATTAACCTTAATGTCTAATTTAATTTCTTTAGACTTACTAGGGACTAAACACTCTTTCCATATATTAGGATATTTTTCTTTTAAGAGTTTACTATCGATACGACCATTTAATAAATTGCCGTTTTCATCTCTTTTACTTTCCCTAATAATTAAGGTTGCAACACTTCCCATATATTTATCTGAAGTAAAAAATATAGTATTTGATTTTTTATCTTCAAATAATTTCAAGACTTGTGGTTTTAGATAACCTTCAACCTTNTCTTCNTCTANTCTTTTTTGTTTNGTNGTTGCATAATCAANAAAGAGTTTTTCTTGTTCTTCACTTAACTCTTTATGAAAGTTTAAGTCTTTTATAGTTAGTTTTTTTAGTGTCATAATTTTTTCCTTTCCTTGTAAAATGTTTAACACAAGTAAATTATATAAAATTTTTTAACAAATTAAAAGCATTAATTTATATTTTTTTATATTTTTTTATATGGTTGTTCCTGGTGTTGCTGCTTTTTGCTTTCCCTGGTACAGCTGCTGCTGGCGCTTTTCTATAGGAAGGGAAATGGGAAATGTGGGAAACTATGGGAAATGGGAAAATGGCAAACGCACACCTCCGTGTTGTCCCCGAGGCGCGCGCCCGTGCCAGCTTCTTAACTAACTATAATAAAGAAGTTCTTTTTGCTTAAAAACGGCAAACGGCAAATTAATTAAATAGAAATACAATTAAAAGAGTTGCTCCTAAATATAAGAGCAACTCCATAAACTCAACTAGAACTAACATATCTTAAAACCACCACTAGCTCTACAGAAACGCATAAAGTCTACTACGTTCTCCTCTGAAAAAGGATAGCTTGCCATATGGTCTAGCATTTTATAAATATCGTCCCATTGGCTTTTGAATGGTTCTGGATAACTGACAGGTGCAATATTTTCATCACCTGTCTTATCTATAACTATCTGATGAAGTTCTTTCATTTTTATTCTTAACTTATTATTATGTTCAATCGCTTTTTTATTAACTTCATCATAATGCTTTTGAATTTGTCTAACTCTTGACGTCTTGAGTTCTTGCTCCAACCTATCAGCAATTTTCAAGGCAATATCTTCTTCAACTCTATATCCGTCATTGTGATGCCAAGCACTATGGTCTTCTTTTGGTATAATGCCTCCCATTAAATTTAATACATAATCTGCTAATGGTCTCCACCACCAAACATTATTTCTAAAATAATGCCCAACATTTTCCTTTAAAAATTTTTCTCTATCTTTAAAGTATTGTCTTTTTTCTTTGTCTGAAGGTTTGTCCTCCCAATTAATAGAAGGTTCTTTGCTTTTTAATTTTGGATTTAATCCGTATAAATCGAATCCCATTTTATTCTCCTTTTTAAGTTTAACACAATATTATTCTACACTATTATATATACAATGCAAGAAAAAAATTAATAAGCTCCCGGTTGTCAGCTGGCGACGCGCTGCCAGCCCATTAGACTAAAGTCAGTAACTCCAGCTTTTCCGTAAAAAACGGCAAACGGCAAATTAGATCCCGGGGATCGGCCAGGCAGCCAGATCCAGGACCTGAAAAAGATGGGGACCAAAACCCTTAGAAAACGGGGGTTTGGGAAATGCCATTCCGTGATTTCCACTCGCCACGCGGCGCGCGCCAGCTCATTAGACTATAATTATAAAAGTGTGGGTTTCCGTAAAAAACGGGAAACGGGAATTAGAAGACCATAGAAACCACCACACACAAAAGCACCACCCCCAACCACACAAGCAATCGAGGGCAGAACAAAACGATGAACGCTAAAAAAATATAAAATCCCATATCTACCTACATTTTATATTATACCATAGTTCCTCGTAATAGTCATCTAGACCTTGAGCGTCATTTCTGTAGTCACAGGTAGCACGATCATTCCACCAGTACCCCTCCACCTGTTGAGTCTTGGTATTGATCCAAATGCCTGGACCTCCTGTTGCTACGCACAGACGTGCTCCAAGATAATCTCCTTTATAATCTACTATGTAATTAACATCTAAGATGCGTTCTAATAGTTCTTCCCAGGTAGAGCCCCCGGCTTCAACCCACGCTGCCTCCTGCTGGCAGATCTCCAGCAACAACTGCTGCCCTGTTTTCTTTGTTTTCTCCATGTTTTCTCTCCTTTTTGTTTAACACAGGTTCAGGATAACGGCAGCACGCGCAGCTGTCAACAAAAAAAGATGGGGACCAAAAAACACGGAAATCAAGGCTTTGCGACAATTTGCCCGGGGAAAATTTCCCGCACGCGCCTGGCCCATCCTGTCTAAAGACTTTTAAAAAAACCAGAAATATAAGGTAAAACGGGAAACGGGAAACTGGAAAATCAGGTTTCCGTGCAGCGCGCGCCAGCCAGGATCAGGATCTCTTTAACTATAGAGGCCATAGAGCCATTAATCTTTAAACGGGAAACGGGAATTACGGAATTTGGCTCACGGATCACGAGAAGTTTGAGCTCTCTCTGCTTAGGTGCCAGATGCAGAATAAAACTTTTGCCACCAGCTTTATGTCTTTTAAGATGCCAATTAATTTGGAACTTTGATAAGCCATAATTCTTAGCATCATTACATTTTAATTCTAACCAAAATTCTATGCCGTGCATAACACAGTTAACATCAGGGATTCCGTTGACTGTAGCAGATTCAATCCTAATGAAATGCCAATGTTTTTCTTTCTTTTGAACTTGGTTAAGGTAAGACCACAATTGTGATTCTTTCATTCTACTTTTTCTGGTGTAATGTCTATTATATTTTTTGAATCATTGATTTTATTTTCAAGTTCTTTTAGTCTTTGTTCTAATTTTTCTCTGCTCATTCCCTCTAATGTTGTATGAGCTATCTCTTTTTTGTCAACAAATTGTCCTGCTAACTGACCTGATCTAAATTCTGCATTTATAGCTCCTGTATATTGTCCTTTTTGTTCAGCTCCATCACGCAACCTATCAAATATTTTATATCTTCTTAGTTTATCTTTTTCGTACTTTGCTGTCTCCTCTGCAAGTTTTATTTCTAGATATCTAGCAACATGTGGATTCTTATTTGGGTTCAATAATTTACTTGCCATAACCATAGTGGCATCTTTTTTTTCTTCTGAGCCATAACCTGCTTTTATTGCAGCTTCCACTTGTGATATTTGACCCCATTGACTGACAAGTATTTCAACAAACTTTTTTTGCTTATATGTCAAGTCATCAATTGTCTTTAATATATTTTTTTTCGCTGGCATATCATTATTATACACACATACCTCTTACTTAGAACTTTTTTTTTAAAAAAAAATTGTATTTTTTGCCCATAAGGACTAAGGTCTATTGTTATTTTTCCTACTTTTTGGGAAAAATTCCTAGTTTTTTCCTAAAACTTTTTCTCTGTAATACTATGTTTTCTGCTACTTTTCCTAGTTTCCTAAAACTTTTGCTATGTTCTGTGTATTTTTAAAAAAAAGTTGTAAGGGCTGGGTATATGAAAATTTTGGGAAAATGGAAAAAAGATGTTGTATTATGACAGTTTTTAGGATACAAGTGTTGTGTAGGGTAAAGTTGTTTAACACACCATTCTACCTTTCCCCTTTACCCTACTATACAATTTTCGATAAAGCCTGAGTAAACAAAGTGGTTATAAAATCTGTAGAACTTTGAACCACAGCAGGTCTCATTTTATTAAGTTCTATTCTATATAATTTTCTTTTTGTTCTTTCACTAGCTAACATTTTTTTGTACAGTCTATCATATTTGTACCAGGCAATTTGTTTCATAGAAAATTTAACTACTCTATTTTTTACAGCTTCTATATAACAACTTCTCATTGTATCGCAATCTAATTTACCATAATCACAAACTGTTTCAAAAGCATCGTGATCCATAATCCAGTTGTGTGATCTACATTTTATTAAACTAGATTTTCTATCAGAATGCACAATAAGACAATCTTCAACTGCATTAACTAATACTGCTCTCCATAATTTTTCTTCTGGTTGTAAATTGTCGTAACTTAAAACAGCTCTTGCAAACTTATAACCCATTTTTTTTAAAAATTCTGGAGAGATACTCATCTAATGACCAAATTTTTTAATCAACCCCGATAATAANTGACCATATTTTTTTGAGAAGTTAGACATNTGAGGTATATCGTGAGCTTTTTCAAATACTTTGTAATCTTCATATATACCCTCAATAAACTCATTTCTTTCTTCGTGAGTCATTTTTGCTGGGTCTATAATTTCAACATCCTCATCATCAAAAAAATCATCCCAAAATCTTTTATCATTTGTCATTCTATTATCATATGTTTTCGACATTTTATTTTCTACCTTTTATTACATTAAATTTATAAATATTATTTTTAGTATTGACATCGTCACTTGATACCCTAGCTCTATCTTTTGTGCCCATTCTGTACCAAACATCAATCATTTTTTTATGTAGCGTACCATCTTCGTTAAAATTTACACCATTCGACATAGCATATATATAATCCATTACGATTTTATAATCTTTTTTGTTTAAATTATTTGATAAAATTTTTAATATTTTATCTGTTTCTGTATGTTCTGACATATACGACCCCTATTTTAATTGTTAAACTACCTGGCCGTGCTTCGTGTTTCGTGTTTCGTTTGTTCTTCATTCTTCTATGCCCTAAACTAAAAGTTTTTGTTTGTGAATTACAGTTAGGACATAAGAATCGTAAGTTCTGTAATCTATTATCGTTATTTACACCATTAATATGGTCTAGGACTAAAGTCAAGGATTTACTTTGCCAGTATGGTTTCAACCCACACACAGCACATACGTAAGGAAGCAACCCTTCCATAAGTATACGTTCTTTGACTCTATGTCTAGGGTGCGATGAGTTAGATACAAAAACCTTTCGATTGTGTATCTTTCGCATACGGATCTTGGTAGCCAGAGACATTTTTATCCCTTTGTTCCACGCTTTTACCAACGTTTGTTTCTCCAATATGACCTGATGAATTACACTCGCAGCATTGAATAATTTTACGAGCTATAACAACATACCCATTCCCTTTACATACTTCACACACAATATATTTTTTCACGATATTCCTTTCAATAAATTATTTTTATATTTTTCAAACGACACATTTTCTTTTTCTGCTCTAAATCTCATATGATCTATGATTAATTTTTCAACAAAAGCTCCTGGTTTTCTAAAATTCTGCATACATAAAGCTTTCAACAGTTGATGTGTTTCTTCGTTGACAGCTATATTTTTTTTGCTAGAAAGTTGGCTCATACATTTCTCCTTTCTTTATTAAATCCTCATAATGTTTTATTTGTTTTAAAATAGGCATAATGTTATCAACATTACCCTCCCACTCTGCATCAGATAGTTTTCTATACCATCTTTTGAGTTCTTTTTCACAACTTACAAGTCGTACATCCATTAAACTACACATATTACCCTCCTTTAATCGTGACAAAAACAAGCATCATCAGCTTGATCATATTCAAACAAATCCATTTGTCGTTGTGTTATTTCACGCAAAACCTCGTAACTTGGTCTATCTTTTCTAAAGTATGCAGCTCTATCATTTCCTGTACCAAGTTTTTTACTTTCCATATTTATCCACCAATCTGCCAACTTAGGATCTGATTTTATAATATTAAGTAACGTATTTTTACCCTTTAAAAAGCATAAGTCACAGTTACCTTGAGGTGTTTTACCACCGATGTTTGGTAATCGTAAATCAAAATTATTGTTTGTCCAATATTTAAAAACATCTCTTACACTTTTTTTTGCTTCATACAATGGTGCTTTCGTTTCCCATCTTTCTTTTTTATTTCTATTGTGTATTCTAGCTACTCGGTGTGACTCATCGTAGCGTAAACCGACATAACTGTTCCAATGTTCAAAACCTTTGTACCCCATACAATAACCACGCATTGCTTTTATTTTTAAATATGAAGTGCAGTATCGTGTGACAGGATTGGGTAGAAATCTTTTTTCATTAATAAGTTTTTCGTAAGGTTCCCCGTTCCGTGATGCGCTGTTATGGTTTACAACATGTATTTTATGTTCAGCGTCTTTGTCATATTCAACCCACACGATTGGTACTGACCATTGCTGGCTACACTCTTCAACAAAATCTAAAGTCTGAGGCATTTCTTTTCCTGTGTTTGCAAACACTACAGGTAGATCATCTGGTAATTTATTATCATAAGCATCTAATATCTTACGTAACATATAACCAGATGTTCTCCCTCCAGAAAAGTTAATCACTCCTGGTGTTTCTAATCTAAATATTTCCTTCGTCATCTGTGACCTCCATCTTTGCATCTATCTCTTGAAATACTAAAGCTCTTGCTGTATTCATACCAAACAAAGGATTTATTAAACCATTTGAAGGATCAACAATTTCTATCTTTTTTAACTCATCCATTTTTTCCTCCAGGTCCAGGTCACTTGTCGGTTGACCACCATAATCATAATGATGTGTTTCGTGTAAAATATCATCTATTCTTTTTACTATATTATGAAAGTGTTTACTTTTACTTCTAAATTTATATTGCATACTTTGCTCCTTGTGCTGTCGTTAAATTTTTTTCGTTAGTTTCATAATATACTATATCATTACGTTTGTAATTCTCGACTAGCACAGGTTCGTTTACTAATACACCCATACCTTTTTTCTGGTTTCCCTGAAGTATCTTCACCCACATTTTTTCTTTGGCTATTTTATTTTTACCTTGCTCTTCAATAAAATAACAATACACGTGATATTTGTCATACTTTTCTTGCTCTTTAATTTTAAAATACAACTCTTCTCCGTGTTCTTCACAGGTAAATACTACATTTTCTTTTGGTTCTTTCATCATTCCATCCTTTCTCTGTATATATTATTATGTATAAATATATATTAAAGTCAAGGGTTATTGACAAAACATATATTATTTTATATGAATATAATAAGGAGTTTATATGCAAGAATTACTTGATAAAAAAACTGCTCTTGAAAAAAAATGGACTGATACATACGCAGAAAAAGGTGTATATTCTACTGATATGATAGCTATAGATAAAGAAATAAATAAGGTAAGACAACTTATTATTATAGAAGATATCAGAAGAGCAAAAAAAGATATTAAGTAGCTTCTCCGAAGTCTTTTCCGAGAGCTACATCTACCACACTTGGAACCTTCAGTTCCACGCAAGACTCCATCTCTCTCTTTATTTTAGCCACATCATTTTTATCTTGGATATTAAAACATAATTCATCGTGTATTTGTAGTAAGGGTAGATAGCCAGCTTCATAACAACTCACAATAGCTTGCTTAGTTTGATCCGCAGCAGATCCTTGAATTAGTCTGTTTAATGCTTTGTATGTGAAAGCACGTTTGATGTTAGCTTGTCCATATTTAGCACTAGCGTTTTCAAACCTCTCAGGAGTATGTACTCCAAAATCTTTAGGCTCCCACATATCAAAACGACATTTACGACCTAGCTTTGTTCTAATGATACCTTCATTGTTTGCTTTTGCCATACAACGATCTGACAATAATTTTACAAACGGAGCTTTTGTATTATATTTACTTATTAAATTTTGAGCTTCATCATAAGATACACCAAGCATATTTGACAATTTATGTTTACCCATACCATACATCAAACCTAAACCAATAGTCTTTGCCTGCTTTCTATCTATACCAACTAAGTCAGCTACAGTCTGATGAAAATCAGCACTTGCATTTGTATAAGCGTCTACTAACTCACGAGAACCTTCATATCCTTCTCCAATACTTGCAGCATAATGTACTACCAGTCTAGGTTCTTGTTGACTATAATCAAAACTTCCCCATTGACATCCTTCCTCGGGTAAAAACAAACCTCTTATCAAAGGACCATAATCTTTGTTTCTGGCAGGAAGTTGCTGTAAGTTAGGATTTGACATCGACAACCTACCAGAAACTGTACCACCTGTGTCACTTCTTAACTGTTGTATCTCAGCATGAATTCTACCAGCGTGTTCGTACTTCATAATAGAATTTAAGAAAGTGTTGTGGAATTTGTTTATTTCTCTAGCTTGTACTATGAGTTTTGATATTTCGTGATTAGAATTAAGTAACCAATTTTGTGTAAACGAAGGCTCGCCACTTTTCTGTGTTTTTGGATACTCNAATATTTAATTTATCAAATGCGTAACCTATTTGTCTTGCAGCCCATATATCAATATCTTTTCCTACTAACTTTTTAATATTATGTAATAGTTTTTTTTCTTTATTTACAAAATCTACTTTCAGTAGTTCTGCTTTTTCTTTGTTGACTCTAATACCACGTTCTCTCATCTTTATTAAGATAGGTAAAAGTTTTTTTTCTAATTCCCAAATTGTATCTAAATTTTGTTTGTAAATTTCGTGTTTAAATCTTTGCCACAAAAGATACGTGAGCCGTGCATCTTGCTCAGCGTAATATCCAACGTGCTCAGCTGGCAACATCCACATCTCAGCTTTTGGATCAACGCCGTGCGCTTTTGCCGCTTCAACTAAATCTGTTTCTGCTTTTAATTCACCGATATAATCTTTTGCTAAAGAATTTAATTTATAAGAATATCTGTTTTCGTCAATCAATGCTCCTGCTATCATCGTATCAACTATTTCACCTTTAATCTCAATACCATATGCTTTCAACCAACCTACATCGTATTGAGCATTGTGAAATATTTTTCTACAAGGTAAGGCGCAAACATCTTGCATATATTTTAAGACTTGTTCTTTAATTAAATTACCACCACCAAAATGTTCCATTGGATAATATCCTTCCCAACCTTCGGTAGCTACAGCAAAACCTATTATTTTACCTTGTCCTGTAGCCCATCCAGCACCAAGACCCTTGTTGATACCTTCATCTTTTGTTTCTAGGTCTATAGCTATTTCTTTAGCATCACTTAAATCTTTATATTCATTCGGTGTTGACCAAATATGCTTCTTAAAACTAAAATTTAACTGCATGCTAGGCATAAAACCCCCTGTCAGCTTGAGTTTGAGATAAAAATCCGTTTAAATGGCCGCTGAGTGCCTGTAAAAATGTTTTGCTTATGATTCTACCTTGTTTTTTACTCATAATCACGTTCTAATATCATTTCACAATAGTGTATGGCTTTTTTTATATCTTCTGCTTTTCCTTTTGCTTTATGACGACATATATACTTTATTACGTTACCTTCTGCAAACAATAATTTGTTTTTATTAATAAATTGTGACGGCTGTATGTCAAGCGTCTGGTAATGCTTGCTGCCCTTTTCCCACAAGTTGTTTTTCTTTTTCATGTTCCTCCTTTGTTTTTAATACAAAACCATCTCTAAGTAAATCAAATAATTTATGTTCTACGTCAGCTTTTGTTGGTCTTGTTTTAAATTCCATTGTTAAATTAATTTTATAAGTCATTTTTTCTCCTGTAAATATACAAAATAATCTTCACCTATAGGATAGTTATACTTGTAATCACTAGACAAAATATGTAAAGAACTTTTAGCTCGTGTTACACCAGTATAATATACTCTTTTTTCATCAGATTTCTCTTCTGTATTTTTATTAGAAAAAGATGAAGGATAATTACCTTTACTATATATTAGTACATTATCTGCTTCACCACCTTTAACACTATGTATGGTATCAATAACAATTTGTGGGTCAGCATTTAATTGTTTTTGTCCGTATCGTTTCAATAATCTAATAAAATATGTAACTTGTTCTGGCTTGAAATTTCTTTGTAGTATTTCCCACCAAGGTTGATTGTGTTGATCATCTTCTAAATCTAAGCCACACCATTGTTTTAGTTCTTGAAAGTTATACTCTTGATAGTCTGGTAGACTTAACCAAAATTTATCTCTTCTATAAGATAAATCTTTTAATTCTCGTATATATTTAAACATATTCTCAGCTTCTTTTTTAGATATTCTTTTACCCTTTGATACCTTTGTCCAGCTCTTGATTGCCTGCCATTGTTTTTGATCAAAAGATTTATTACCTCTATTATCTCCGTAATATAAGCCAGCATCTTTTGCAGCGATGCGTAGTTCATTAACAGTATTGTTTACCCTGCCTAATATATACCAAGTTCCTGGTAAATCACCCACAGGGACTTCTCTAAAACTAAGATATCTTTTAACAACACCTTTTTTATCTAAAGCTTTATATTCTTTTTCTACACTATCTAATATACCTCTTCTTATAATCTGACTAAAATGATGTATAGCCTCACCAAACCTTCTGGTCTTTCTTAATATAACTGTTCTTCCGGGAAAGTATTTAGTAAAATATGCTGGATCAGCTCCATTCCATTTGTAAATACCTTGGTCATCATCGCCAGCCAAATATATTCTTTTTACATTCATAGACATTTTATATATCACACTCCATTGTAATGGAGTAAAGTCTTGTGCTTCATCTAAAATTAAAACTTCTAACTCAGGAAAGTCTACCTCATTAATTGTTCTTTCAATCATATCTGTAAAATCAATAAAACTATCCTTCTTGTAATGTTCATAAGTATCTATCTTTCTTAAAAAAACATCTAAGCTATCTTTTTTGTAAGTCTCTTTTTTATATATTAAAACAGGATCTTCAAGCATATTTCTAGCTTTGTCGTAAATACCAAGTGACCAGTCTTTATATGTGAAATTATCATCAGCAAGACGTGAATCACTATTTTTTAATATTTTAGCTTGTAAAGCATAGTCCAACATACAAGCTTTAGGATCAAATACCTCTTCCTCAAAGTATCTTCTACAATACTTGTGAAGTGTTTTAAATCTTTGAAAGTCATCATCATTATATTTAGGAAATGCTTCTATAGCACGTTCTCTTGCTGTATCAACAGCTTTGTTTGTAAAAGAAATAAAAGCAATGTCTATAGGCTTTATGCCTTTGTTTAAATGACCTTTTAAAACTCTTTCTATCAGAGTATGTGTTTTACCTGTGCCTGGAGGACCAAAGATTTTTATTGTTTTTTTAAAAATCCTCTTGTGCTTCAGGAGTTCTAAATTTGTCTGTGTGGTATTGTTCATCCATCTCACTCACTTGTTTATCATTTACTTTTTTCTTTATTGCTTGATGATTTACAAAGTCTGGCATCTCTACATACCAAACATTTTTTTCACCTTCGTGATAATCTTTTCTTTTACAGTTTAGCATACGTAATGCATCAGCTGTAGTGTTAAAAACCCCATTCGCTTTTTTCTTTAAAAAACGATCTAATGTTAATTTTTTAAAATGACATAAATTTGACTTGGAATCTAATACTACATATCCGTCTTTTAATTTATCATACTTATCTTGCTCTATGTGTGACTCAAAAAAATCTTTTAAAACTGTGTATCTCTCCTCTTCCAAAGTATCTTCATAAGTATGTTCTTTACTTTCTTCTGCTTTCTCCACTATACCTTTCATCAATAACTCAAATGGGCTCGGTCCTTTTCTAGGTTTTGGAAGTGTAAGCCAATAAACGCGATGTTTAAGTAGTTTAACTCTAAATGATTTCTCATCTTTCATATCCTCTGGAGTCATCGTAATATCCTGGTCTTTATATTGAAATTGATACCATATATTTTTAGTGTCCTGAATATACTTTATGTTGTTAAAATTTTCTATAATATCAGGTACAGCATCTCCAATTCCTAGAGCTCTTGATTTGCATAAATCCTTATTACATATTGATTGATACTCAGGATGTTTGGGTGGACATTGAAATGTATAACCACCTTTCATAACTGACCTTGCTAAAGATGACACTTCATTTTGAGGTAATGGTGTAACAAATATTTGTCTATTTCTATCCTGTGCTATATCTTCTAAATTTTGCACAGTAAGAGCTGCATTCTTTTTCATCTCTAAAACTAACACATTAAACAAAAAATTATTTCTATTGTTGCCAGACCAACCCTCTTGTATAAGTTTTTGCACGCAAGGTGGATATTTATTCCATTGTGATTCTGCTTCATACTCTTCTAATTTAAAATTAAAAAAAACCTCACCATCAATCATTTTATCTTTAGCTAACTCAATAAATTTACCTGCCATAATTGGTGTATTGTTATCATCAAAAGCAAATTCCATAGATGCATTTACATTATGGTAAGGCATATTCAAAGCTTTGTTGCAAGGAAAAATTTCTTGCGCTAAAAAATATTCTTGATTGATCTCTGCAAGTTTTTCTACAACCTTTTTACTTGATACAAAATCATTAAAAAAAACAAATATGTGTAACCCACCAGACTTTGATTTAACAGGCACAAAAGGTAATTTGTACTTTCTAATAATTTCTACATATTTTTTTTCTGAGTAATCTTTGTAGTTAGCAGGATCTACGTCAATACAAGCCCACTTACATTTACCATCTACTTCTGGTCTTAGGCCTAAACGTAATGTGCCCTGTAAGTGTTGCTCCCACAGATCGCTGGTCACTGGTTCGTGCATCGTGATATATTTAGCAGACTTCTTTCCTCTCTCATCGTCCTCTCCTGTAAGAGAGGACTTGATGTATTGAGAGGTATCGCCACTAAATAGTGCGAAAAGTTCTTTGTGCATTAGAAAGGAACGTCTTCAGACTGTGTCTTTTCTCTTGCTACTGGCTCACTAGGATTCTCATTTTTTTCTTCTTCGTGATCTACTTTAGAGAAAATGTCAGAATCTTTAGCTTGTTTATAAAACTCTGCACACACATCAAAGGTATCTTGTTCTTTGATGTAGTCTACAAAATCTATAGACCATCCGTGCCAAGAGCCTTTAGAATTAGATTCTGGTATAGTTTTAAGCCTATAGATTGTACCGAAAGCAGGTGGTTGAAAAAAAGTTCCGTCTTTTTTTTTCATTCTTCTAGTTTGCATCATAGAATTCCAAAGTCTAGACTTCTTTTTTTGTGTTGATTTCATAGTTATCAAAACCTGTTCTAATGGTTTCATATTGTCATCAAGTAAATAACAAAAATGATTTCCTGTGTCCTCAACATACCTTCTTGGTTTATCAACACCTCTGACCCAATCCTTATTATCTTGACCTCTTTCGGTGTTTTTCATAATCGAAGAGTCCGTGTGTATAGCATAAGGTCTACCTTGTCCTTGTCCACGCTCCTCCCACTCATTGTAAGTGTTNATGTAATAACAAGGCACAGCTAAAACACCTTTATCACCTGCATATATAGATCCTGAAACAGAATTATAAATATCACCCACTTTTAGTTTTTCATTGTATGATGGACTTTGAGGTTTTATAAAATCACTCATTGTTCCAACTACTTTTAAAATTGGTAATTTAACATCAGACGCTGTAATGTTTTCATTACCTTGACCAGCATACTCCTCCATTGAACTCATAGGATTCGTTACTTCATTCTTCTTAGTTTTTTGCACTTGTTGCATGTTTACTCCTTATTTTATTTTTGTTTCATTATGAACATAAACACCAAAAAGTTCCATAGGCACATTGTTTCCTTTATTAATCTCTTCTTTAACAAAAGATTTTAAAGTTTGTGGCTCTATTTTAGTTTTGGCAATAACATTATGTCCCTTACCTTTTAAGTCTTCCAACAATGACACAGCTTCATTATCTTTATATCTACCAAATGAAACTACAACATCGTTTTTTATAATGTGGTCAAAATTATTGTCTCTCAACCATTGATACGCTTCATCTTTTTTAGACACAGGTATCTTAGCTGCATAGTTTACTTTAACTTCGACCGATGATCCATCTGGCAACTTAATACCAGACACACCAGCTTTTCGCATAAGATCAGGAACTTCATGTTCAGATATTCTTCTTTCTTGTTCTTCTAAGCTTTTAAGTTTTTCTTTTTGCTCTTTGATCTGCTCACGAAGTTCTAATAATCTATTGCAAGTTGTTGCGATATCAGATGTAGCTTCTGTATCCACTTCAATCTTCATCGCTTCTTTTTCTAGATCCATAAGACCTCCTTTCCGTATTATGTTGTAATCGTTTTTATTTGACTTGTCAAACATTTTTTTGTATGTCTATATATAAGAATGTAAAAGGAGAATGGTATGGCTTACGAATATAAAACAAAACCCTACGAACATCAAAGACAAGCGCTTATCAAAGGTGCAGAAAAAAAAGACTTTGCATACTTTATGGAGATGGGTACTGGTAAAACCAAAGTTGCAATAGATAATGCAGCATACTTATATACACAGAATAAAGTCACAGCAGTTTTAGTTATTGCACCCAATTCTGTTTATAGAAACTGGGCTAACGAAATAGATATACACTGCCCAGTAGAACACGATGTAAAAATACATAAAAAAAATAAAATTTTTGATTGGAATAATTCTAAGTTAAATTTTTATCTTATGAATGTTGAGGCTTTTTCTACAACTAAAGCTTATAAAATAATTGAAAAAATAATAATAAAAAATTATAAAGAAATGATGGTCATTGTTGATGAGTCAACTACTATCAAAAATAGAACAGCAAAAAGAACAAAAAACCTTACAACGATTTGTAGAATTATAAATTACAAAAGAATATTGACTGGCTCACCTGTAACAAAATCACCACTAGATTTATTTAGTCAATGTGAATTTTTAGATCCTAACCTTTTAGGATATTCAAACTTCTATGTTTTTAGAGCAAAATATTGTGTTATGAGAAATATAACAGTAGGGGGTAGTAGACAAGTCCCTCTTCCTATGTATTACACAAATTTAGAAGACCTAGAGGCAAAACTTAAAAATTTTTCATATAGGGTAAGAAAAGATGAATGCCTGGACCTGCCAGAGAAGGTTTATGTGAAAAGATTTGTACAGCTCAAAGGTCAACAGCTAGAGGTGTATAGTGATCTAAAAAAATACGCTAGAGCACTTCTTGAAAATGAAGAGGCATCTTATGCCAATAAACTAACTGAAATATTAAAATTACACCAAGTGTGTTGTGGATATTTTGTATCTGATGAGGGTATAAAGAAAAATATTGATAACCCAAAACTTGATGAACTACTAAACATAATTGATGAGAATGAAGGTAAAATAATTATATGGGCTAACTACATACATAGTTTAGAAATCATAATTGAAAAATTAGAAAAAAAGTTTGGCAAAGAATCTACTGTAGCTATTTATGGAGCTATTAGTGTTGAGCAAAGACAAGAGGCAGTAAAACAATTTCAAGAAAATGAGAAGACTAGATTTTTTGTTGGTAATCCCGTAACAGGTGGTTATGGTTTAAATTTAACTAAAGCGCATACAGTCATATATTTTAGCAATAGTTATGATCTTGAAGTAAGACAACAATCAGAAGATAGAGCTCATAGGATAGGCCAAACAAGCAAAGTAACTTACATAGATATTATTGCTCAAGGCACTATTGATGAGTTCATAATAAAAGCACTTAACAACAAAATAAAAATAAGCGCTCAAACTTTGGGTGAAGACGTGTTGACTTTTTTATAATATTTATATGTTCTTTCAAACCATTTGTGCTCATATTCTAGTATCATATCTTCTGACATTTTAAATTCTTGATATACTAAATCTTTAGTGCACACACAAATAAGACCTTGTGTAATTGGTCCGTGATTATGTTTATGAGCTATTGCATATGCTGCTATTTGATAGTAGTAATCTTCAATCCATTCCTCTCGCTTTGGTTTGTTTGCTTGTTTAAAATCAATNATGGTCGGTTGATCGTCGTACAAACCAACTAGATCAGTACACCCTGCCCAAGCTATTTTTTTTGGATTAGGATATAATGAAGGGCAATAATCACTATATTGCAAGTTAACTTCACTACCCCATACTTCTGATAGTTTGTCTAAATTATCTACAACTGTATGAGCCATCATTCTAGGTAATGATCCCTTTTCTGATAAATTAAGATAACCTTTACCTCTACAATACTGTTCTAAAACGTAATGCATCTCTGTGCCCCTGCTGGCTGCCTGATTCGTGATCCGTGCAGCTTCCTGGTATCCTACTTTATCTCTCCATCTATCTAATGATTCTATCTTTTCTTGACTCTGTGTTTTTGATAAAATGGTTGTTACAGAGGGTATCTTTTCTTCACCAACATTATAAGTTCTTCCTGTGTCTTCATCATTTCTAGAATACTCTGTGTACTTGTATTTATCTACAATACTAAAGTCGGTAATGGTAAATGATTTATTTTTTTTTATTATCTTCATCTGGAGCGTACAAGTTATTAAATGTATACTCAGGGTCAAGATATGATTCGTCATCTTCAGATGAAAAAACGTATTGAGATGGTCTAAAATCTGGGGCACCTTTCCCTGTAACCCACAAAGCAGGATTTGTAGTTCTTATTCTATTATTTGGTTGAGCCACTATCTGTCCTTTAAATTTACCACTTGTTAATCGTAAAATGTGTGACTGTTTATGTTGAGCTGGATCATCTCCTAAAGATGTTAACTCATCACCATTAGTATAATCAATAGTAAAATAATATTGCGCATTGTAAAATTCACCATCTATTTTAACAATCCAAGGACTAGAGCTAGTTCTATCATATTTAATTATACCAAAATGTCTTGAAGAACAATCCCAAGGCTGAACAAAATGGTTTGGTAGTCTAGGAGGAAAACCATCCATAATTTCATCAGCAACAAGGGATTGTATTGGCATTCTTGCCCACATAGCTCCACCATGAACGTTGGCTTCTGTTAATCTATTGTCTTCATCTTCACATCCAGTAAATACCACTTGAAAACTTAAACTTCTGTCTGGTATTGCAGTAACTGCTATGGCGTAAGCATGTATGAATTCACCATGATATAGGGAGTGATTGTGTGTGAATTCTCTTCTAACCCAAACTGGAAAGTGAGGTATGTTTGCAGTTAAATATGCCATACCCTCACTATAACTAAAGTAGGTTATTAATCAACTATCTTTTTTATTTTTAGTTAATGTAAATCCCATTTTTTTTGCAGCTGTTCTTAACTTAGACAAAGTCATATTACCTGCACCAGATANTGCTTTTCTTCTTTCAATAAAAGCTGAGTCTTTTGCTTTTATCATTTTACCAGCTTTAGCGTAACTTTTNGTNCCCATCATTTTACCAGCTTTAGCATAACTCTTAGTACCCATCATTTTACCAGCTTTAGCGTAGCTTTTGGTTCCCATACCACCTACTTTTTTCTTCATAGGTTTCTTCATAGGTTTTTTCATAGGTTTCTTCATAATTACTCCTTATCACTTGTTTTAACATCTTCATCTTCATCTTCGTCTTCATCTTCATCTTCATCTTCGTATTCTTCTTCATCTCTGTCAACAGATAATTTTAATTCGTTAAATTCAATCATATCAGCAACAACATTTTTAACTTTTTTTTCTATGATATCATCTACTTTTTCTTCAACTATTTCTGTTACTTTGTCTTCAACTACCTCTTCAACAACTTCTTCAATTACNTCTCTTTGATCTTCATCATGCATAGCCATAGTTTCCTCCTATTTAATTTTTTATAAAGTATCTGATCTTTTTTAAAATACCATAAAGCCATTTTACTCATACACATCACCTCCTTAAAAGTAATGCGTTTCTTCGGTTTACCCTACTTCCGACTCAAAAGAGTTAAACGAATTTATNATAAATATTTTACTACTTATCATCTTCTATTTCAATCCAGTTTCCACGACTTTTTTTNTAATCTAAANATAANTCNGTNTCNGCNNANNCNCGTNNTTCATTNATACANATNNANNAATATTTNGGCTCATAAATCATACAGCTATTGTCATCTTGATGAGTATTGTGAGCCATTATGGGTTGCCCTATACTTACAAAAAATTTAAAAGTTACACCCACTGCTACTGCTATAAAAATAATAACTGCTATTGTTGTAAAACCAATTTTAACCATTTCCTCTATNTCCTGTCTTTTTTTTAATCTTCTAGCTTTTTCTTCTTTAATTGCTCGTTTTTTAGCATCTATGCGTTTTTTTCGTTCTGCAAGAATAAACTCCCANGTACCCGGCCCNAAGCGGAGATTTACAAGATTTTTTAACTCCATTAATTGCTCTCTAGCCAGCTTAGCCTCAATAATCTCGCGTGCAACATTTTCAGTTGCAAAATGGTCAACATTTGCTTTATCTCTTGCTTTAATGACCTGTTGCTCACCCATCATAGCTTTNTCAATGTGACCCATTATATCGCCAATGTCATTACAGGTTTGTATTTGTTCTTTTACAAAATTGACACTTTGTTTAACTAATTTTATGCCTGANAGTACGGCGGCTCCAGCTGTAACAGGATCAACCATTTTGACGCTCAATAAACCTATCTAGCTTTTCTTCTAATCTGCGAAGTTGTTCTAGTATTTGAGCAGTCTGTGACTGTGCATCATCACGAGGCAGGTACTCTTCCCTGGTTTTATTGAGTAATATTTGTAGTCTTTTAACTTCAGAAAACATTTTACTAAATGCCCAACCGAATGCTGATATAAGCACTGTGAGTAAAATATTCCAAAGCATCATGTTATCCACGTTGTGTTCCTTTAATTGCTAATAACTCTCCTATATCATCTTCTGGAAATAAAGCTTTGTAAACCCCCTGCCGATTAATTTTTGGATCAAACA
>FUFK010037845.1_pt1 | contig 30840 bp, 35 predicted proteins | sample 1021851 | NCBI WGS metagenome assembly FUFK01 (sample SAMEA51879418, study PRJEB19060) | metagenome | reverse complement strand
AGTGCGAAATAAGGTGTTTTTTCTGTAAGTTGCTTATATATATATGGATGTGTAATNANTTGGCGTTCAATAGAGTTTCGCAAAATAGTGATTATGTCTAATTAGGCTTGCCTGATCCCTAGTTTAAAATACTTTCTCAAATTATCTCACCGATTGATTTTATGCCTACTAAAAGACCGAGAGTTTACCAGCGAGCAGAGAATCTTCCGGCTAACCTAAAGACAGAGGAAGCTTGTCCAAACATCTTTACAGGTCAGAAGTTTTTCGATCAAAGGCCACAGGATTATGCGATGGTCGTTAAGATGTTGGCAGAAGGATCGACTATCAAACAGATATGTAAAACCTGTAAAGTTTCTCCTCATACCATAGCTATAGTTAAATCCCGTGAAGGAGACACCCTGAAGGAGTCTAAAAAGCATTTACGATCCTTAATTGGTACTGCGACCCATCTTGCCGTAGAAAAGCTCATAACGAAGCTACAGGACGATGAGATACCAAATGGAGTCCTGCCAATCGCTACAGGCATATTAATCGACAAGCATCGCCAGTATGAAGGCGAGCCGACCCAAACCATAGAGGTAAAGAAATCTTTGAGCCTGGACGAGATCCGAGCCGAGCTTGCCAACCTGAAGGATGAAAAGGTAGTCGATGCTGAGGTTTCGGATGTAGAGACATCCGCCTGACCTGCAATCCTTGGATTGCCAGCTTGGCAGGTTGGCTGTGTCAGATATGTTGTCCATCAAGCAGTATGGGCAGNCTAANAAGTTATCAGTAGGTCAAGTGGTTGACGAGTTAGCTGATAAGCTACCGAAGGTAAATCCACAGGAATAGCCCTAAAACGGGCAGGAAGGCATCTATTTAGCCTTTTCCCTATTCAGCGAGTCNNCTGACTCCTATTCACCCAACAAAAGCCTTTTACGAGCCATATGCTTATACCTGTATATTCTTTTATCCGAGTATGGCCTTTCACGAGCACAGGGTTCTTTCCTGTTATTCTCCTCTCCCGAGTGTCGGCTTTTTCGATCAAATCATTCAACCTGTTGATCCGACTAGTAATTCGCTTTAAGGCTGTTTGGATGTAGTAGTTATTGCCCTGCTGGGCGGGCAACTACTACTTACAGCCTTTTTGCACTAGTAGTACTCCTACTATATAAGGGGTTTACTACTAGTTTTGAGACAGAGTTGAGACAGGATTATTCGGTATAAGAGTAAATATTTTCTTTACCCTTTTGAGTCTTTAGTTCACTAATATTCTTCGTCTTTTTAATAAGATTTCGCAGTTTATTAGGATGNATTTCCTCNCCTGTTTTCTCCTCNAGTTTGGTTCNAAGATTATTTAATCCCATGATCGAATTAGGTTTTAGTAGTTCGATGAGGGCGGTGGAGAGTTTATCGTTTAATAGTTTATTTTCTTTCGTCTGCCCTGGCTTTCGGAGTTTAGGTTCCATATCGGGCTTATGAATAAAGTTTGGCCAAGAAAATTCTACCACCTGGGGGGAGGGAGTTGGAAAGTCTCGGAGGGTGGCCTCGAGTACCAGGTGATCCTCCTCTTCGTGGGGAGTCAGGGTAAGGATGGCATCGGGATCTCTGGCAAACACGCCTGACCCGCTTGCCCGGTCGATGTGGTCAGTGTCAGACTTGTTTCCTTTGGAAAAGTGATGGGCATAGACGAATGAGCAGTCGAGTCGCTCGGAGAACTTCTCCATTCGGTTGACTATTTCCCCGATAGCACCGGCATCGTTTTCGTCGGCTCCTGTGGCGAGCTTATAGAACGGGTCTACGATTACGAGGTCGGGGCGATGGTCCTCGAGATCTTCTATGTGGTGTACGAGGTCTTCGAGGGTACGGGACTGGCCTCGGAGGGAGCAGTACATAAAGTTTTGATTCTTGGGGTCATAGTCGGAGTTCGCATTGACCATCTCGGCAATCCTGCGGGCGGCAATGCGTTTTTTAAGTTCAAAGTCGAGGTAGATTACTTTGGAGGTGGCTGTGCGGTGGCCTAACCAGGTGGACCCGTTGGCCGCGGCTAGGCCGAGGTGTAGGAGGGAGAGGGTTTTACCTGCCTTAGAGGAGCCTGAGATGATCATTTTGGAGCCTTTGTGGAGGACTCCTTCGATGACCTGCTTGGGCATGGGATCGGTATTATGGGTCATCATTTGCTCGAGGGAGAGGAACTTGGGTGGAGGGAGCGGATCATCGATTGCTATGGAATAGGCAGTGGGCGGTGAATCCTGTTCGGAGTGGGTTGGGTAATCGATCTTGCCCTTGGAGGCGAGGTATCGGTCCACCTCATCCACATCGGCAAGCACTTCGGGTGTTAGGTAATCTTCTCTTCTGGCCATGTTATGTTGTTATTTATGTTTTGTTTTAATTAATATGATAATATCGGGTTTAAAGGTCTCGGGATCACGGACTATGAGGACTGATTTCTCTTCATCCATCTGATCGGCAAAGTGGCAGGCCTCATTTACGGGAACGCCTAGATTGATGAATCTTCGGGCGATCATTTTTTTGAGGAAGAACTTGTGGATCATTCAATCCTTCCAGTAGATGATCGGCTGGGCGGCTGGCAGGCTGGCCTCTTTGCGTCGGGTTCCCCAAGGTAGCCGGCAAAGTTGGTTCATTAGTTTGAATCGTGGATCTCCACCGAGCTTTTGAGATAGCTCAAGGAATGCCTTCTTGTTACCTGGAGTCCACTTGAACCAAGCGTGGAGGGACTTGCCTCCTGAGTTTACGATCATCTCGAGTTCGGCTTCATTTTCGAGTCGCTTGATCAGCCCAAGCTGTTGCTCGAATGAGAGGGATGGATCATCTGTTTCGTGAAGGAGGTATTTTCGCCCAAGCACCTGTGCCTCTGATCGGTTGGTCGCATCGGCGGGGAAAGTGTTATATGTGATGAACTGGTATTGGGAGAGGTCGGGTTGAGCGATCCATTCGGATACGGGTAGTAGCCTCCCCTTCTCGGCCACCTGACGCTGTACAAATATATGCTCGGATGGATCGAAGAGTTTACTGACCGCCTCACCGGCATTCATAGGAATGGGGTCTGATTTTATTGTGTATTTCTCGAACAGCCCTGCTTCGCCTAGATTCTGTTCTTTGAGGGAAGGATCGGGCTGAGTGACCTTTATGGGGTTGGAAGGTATGTGAGGGTTGTTATGGCGGTCGTAGGCTCCCTTAACAGCGTTCCTGACCTCGGAAGGTTGGTTGGGTCGATGTGATACATTTCGTAGGACTCGCTCGACTGCTCTTTCCGCCTCACTCGCATCATCGATATGCCTGGTCACCACTAGGGCGAGTCGCAGGATGATATCATGGTGAGACAGTGTACCTGCTGGCAGATTCTCGAGGCATCTGCGNAGATCTCCTTTNAGGGTNGCCATTANTCNNNTNCGAGTANTNGGGCNATCTGCTCAGTGATTTTTANCATNGCCNCTCNNTCNATNTTGGANATNGTCTGCTTGGCGACNCCTGCTTTCCNNGCGATTTCATCCTGAGTAAATCCGNCATGGTCNGATGGAACCGAGCGAAGCATCTGTCTNAGCCTCGCNTCGGTTGCCATCTTNCNGACGGAGTTATTCTGTCNCCGCTCCTTCGTCATCCACTGTTACCCACTTATCGATAAAATGCCTTGGCAGTCCCGCCTCTGAAACATGAAGGTCATTAGGATCAGGCTCATGGCCCTTCCTGGAAATATGAACGATCTGTGTTAGGATTTCATGCCTATGGCCTAATCGCTTGATCGCCCACGCTTCGTTCGGGAAGCGAATATCATCGAATATGATTAACCGCTTACCCAGGTGATCCTCGGCTTTCCGCATGGCAATATCGACCCATAGATTAGGGTAGATAGTTTCCCTACCAAAAGAAGTTCCCAATTCTTGGAGCATCCGCCTGACAGTTATTCCATCGGGGAAACCCGGTATGGGTTCCTCCTTTTTCTCGAGCCAAGCGGGATGCGGAAGGATTACCTTGAGCATCTCCTTAATCGGGGTGGCGAATGACAGAACGGCGGCTCCCTCGAATGATTTGGCGTAAGTCGATTTACCTACTCCCTTGGGACCGCAAAGGCCGATTATTTTAGGTGCTGGGTAGGTCATAAGATCGCCATTGCAAAGGATAGAACTGTGTAAGCGAACATCAGTATCGCTAGGCCGAATAGGATGTAATGTATTGGGTGGAGTTTCATGCGTTTACTACTTTATAGGTTGTCTTAGGTTTTTGATCTTTCGGAGGGATAGGAGGCATATATTGAATCTTACCTCGCATCTTGGTGTATCGTTCGTGCTTATATGTTCTCATAAATCCACGCCGACCATAGAAGTTGTACTTTTTGCCGGTTCTTTCGGTCATGCCTTGCCCGTCAATGATCTGCTCGCGGGGTAAATAAACCACTCGGTTAATCGGTAAATGTGGTCTGCCTTTTACCTTTGGTTTTCCACCAAACCTAAGTTCCTTCTTACTTATTTTTTTAGGTTTTAATTTAGGTATCGATGCATAGATCAGAACCTTGAAGCAGAGGAACAACATATCTATAGCACCATCAATAATGTTATTTCCTGCTTCAGCTAATAAAGCTTCTTTGGTTATGTTACCTACACCTCTTGTAATAAGTGTCTGTGGAACATCTTTAGTTTGGTAACTAAATGTACACTTTTTCTGATCACCTGGTTTTTTTTTGTAATTAAGTCCAACGGATTTTGAGAAATTCTCAGGTTTAGCAGTGTTGAGTAAAAAAGTTCCCAATTCAGTATCTTCAAAATAAAATTCCAAAGACTCATTCAGTATGGGTAATTCTTCAAATGTGATGTCCCCTAAATCGGTTTGTGATAAATCGTCTGAAACTTGTTTATCAATTACAATTTGCTCACCAAATTTAACATGAAAACGCTTTGATATAAATGATGCTATTGATAGTTTGGCTTGAATTGGATCAGAATAATTTGAGGTATCAAAAATGAAATGTGCATAAAACTTCCAATTATCATCCTGCACTTCTGTATAGTCTAAGTTTTTTAAGAACTTCATATCAGTAGTGGGTTTTAATTTCTCCTTCTGCCGCCAGGGGTAATCCCTGGTAGTTCGGAGATTCTTGGGTTAATAGTTGTAGTAAAAGGTCCAGTGCCGCCTGTCCCTCGTCCTCGCCTACCTCAAGGCAGATACTGTCGTGGACATGGAGACAGACGGGTAAGCCGGCGGCCTCTATTCGGATAAGGGCATCGGCGAATATGGATCGTGCGGTTGCCTGCACAAGGTTTTGAAAGAGTCTAGCTCCATAGAGTTTGACCGGTTCATATCCTCGGGTAGTCGAAGCATAGAGATCCCCGTCCTTTTCGTGGGCATTGAAGTAGCGGACAGGTACACCGCATCGTGTTTCAAAGGTGATACACTCGGGAGTCTCCTTCATCCATTCTCTGAACTGGTCTTCCATCTTTGACCAGGCGAGCATGACATCAGGATTCTGTGCTCGGTATAAAAGCACCTGTTCATTCGCCTGTGACTGGGTCATGTTCACGCCGTAGCTTTTTGCTACCTCGATAAATTTCTTAGGTCCGCATCCATAGCCCAGCCCGAGTAGTCTCGCCTTGCACAGCTTCCTCATTTCAGGGGCAAGCTCGGCCATCGGTTCATCCTCCTTATAGAGTTTGGAGGCCCGACCATGTGCCTCGTAGATATCGATTCCTCCCCTGACTAATCCGAGGAAATCTAGATCGCCTACAAGGTACGCAATCACGCGCGGTTCGATCTGAGATAAGTCTGCTGATACTAAGACCCGACCGGCGGGAGCCTTGAGGCACTGCCTTGCCGAGATGTCACCAATTCCGTCGTTAGGGATGGCCTGGAAGTTAATGACACCTCCACCGCTCCATCGTTTAGTATGAGGAGCACCGCAATATTTTAAGCGGGTAGGAACCCGCCGGTCAGATCGTTGACCCATCAGTAGTTTNTCGAATGTTTGNTTAGCTAAGTTAGCCTGTCTCCATTCNGTTGTTTGTTTCGGAGNTTCCTCTAAAATTTTATCTGTCTTATCGATGAACTGCTGACAGAGTGGACCATCAATCGCCAATCCTCGGGATGCGATTCTGCGGGTCAGGGATGACAGCAATCTCTCCTTCTCGGGNAAGCCGGNATCCAGTTCCTGATATACCCGCAGACAGGCTCGGCTGTCCTCCAGGGCATAGTTTATAAATGCCTGATTCGATTGAATCTCTTCAACCGATAAACCTGCCATCTGTTCACGGGCATCCTTGGATAATTCCTCGTTGAACAGTTCCTTGACTGCACCGGCAAGTGATCGGGGTAGCTGGTGATACGATGCCATGTCGGCGGTACATATCCAATCAGCTGGCATGAACTCGGGCATCTGTCCCTTGAAGATGGCGGCCCTTGCACAGACAGAATCAAACTCCGCATTATGGGAGATTAGGGTATGGCCGTTTAATCGCTCGACCAGCAGGTTCTGTGGCTCCCCTACCCATTCAAATCCATCCTCTGTTACGATGGATACCAGGGTAACCCGAAAGTCGGGATGCTTCACATATCGGTCGAGTCCGATCTTGGCNACCGAGTATCGCTTGGTCCAAAAGGTTTCTACATCAAAAGCGACAATCATGGAACCTCCTTCAGTAAAGTCTGTGCCGAAAGGATCGCATTCTCGAGGTGAGGGTAAGTTGTTTCGGGGAGATCCCTGTCGATCTTTACNCGCCAGGCNNACTCCTCATGGTCGAGCCATATGTCCGCCTGNCTCGCTCCCATCTTGACGACTATCTTCTCACCTCGGGGTAGCCCGATTCCCATTTTGTAATCTATTTCATTCATAGTGTTAAAAAGAAAAGAGCAATCCCGCCCCACCGAGTGTCGTGGAGGTATCCTTGTTTTCCTATCGCCTTGCGGCCCAAAAACGGGATTGCTCTTAAAATTATTCATCCTCTGTATTCAAAAATTCCTTAATTAAAGATTCGCTGTATCCAGCACCCACCAACAACACGCGGATTACATTAAGTGCCTGTACAATATCGCTCCCATCGGGAATCTCTGCCGATAGTGTGGTTTCGTAGCTTGAGATTGTTATCTTCATCTACCCCTCCTCTTACTCTTAAATTCAAATTCCCGAGATGCGGGCATCACCCTAGGTTCATTCGTCCGATACTTTCGCCCGTGCTCATTAATACTGAGCCGGTTCTGCGACCAAAAGTAAGCCCATGCCTTTCGCATCTCATCGGTGGATGGAAATAATTTCTCGTAGCTAATGTTTGGACTTGGTCCATCTCCGTATCGAGCCGGACCCATCAGTCGGATGTCTTTCTAGGATCGTAACCCTTGAGGGATCTCCATATCCGGCAGACTCCCTTGAATACCTGCCAGGCATCCCGTATTTCTTCGGGAGAATATTTAATCACCTCGAAGCGACCAGGTTCAGTCGATGAGATGTAACAGTTTGCTCCATGCACTTCCATCTTTTCCACCTGATCCTCACCCCAATAGGTAGCGGCATAGGCGGCTATCTGATGAATCTGAAAGTCGTAACTTGTTACCTTTACCTTTGGCTTAGTCTTACGGGTCTTCCAATCGACTATGAACTTTTGACCCTCGGCTCCCTTACCTACGATATCGACTGTTCCCGCAAATCCGTGTTCCATGTTTACGAGAATCTTTTCCCTCTCAATGAATCGTAATTGATTCTCCTGCTTCCACTGGAACGCTGGATTTACATATTCGAGTAAATCATCATCTATAGGATATCCCTCAAAGTATTTCTCGATTGCATCGTGGATTCTAGTTCCGAAGTCGGCCGCCTCCTCAACAGGTTGCTCATGCAGAACGAGGCATTTGTCTGCAAATCGTTCAAAAGATTCGTCCATTTTTGGAGGGTTGTCGTATGCTATCCGCAAGAGTTGATCCTGTTTCCAGCGATCAAGCCCAGGCTTGGCAAACATTCCGAGTAGAGTAGTTACCGATGGTATCAATCGATACTTTTTAGCATCTCGCAGGGTAGTATTCCTATCGCCACTCCCGTCCGCCTTGGGCATTGTATGCCTCGCCTCACCGAGTGCAGTGTACCAATGGCCACCACTTCCTCGCTTAGGCTTTTGTGTTAATATAGCCACGGATTACCTCCTTCCCACATCGGTATAAAAAATATACCAGGTGGATGGTTCGCTTGATGTAGATCATGTAGCCACCTCCATCTTTTCTAAAAGAGTCATCAGTTCAGAATCTTTGTAGGAAAGCATTCCCTCGATTCTCTTAACAGAAACCACACAAGCCGCATGATTTCGTTTAAAGATATCGCCCAACTCCTCGAGCGTTCTACCTTCCCTGGCAAGCCACATGGCTATCTGCCTAATTAGCGCCAAGGGTTGTTTTCGATTCTTACTGATGATATCTTTTTCCGAGTATCCAGTCTTTTCGACTGCCTTAAAAATGTCTGATAACTCTCTCATGTGATCATATCGATGACTACTGCGAGCCACCCTATTGCTAGTAAAATTATTGGATTCATGTTCTTATTATTGGGGTTAGTGGGGAGTGATCGGACAACTGAAAACCCGACCACTCCCCGTGTGGTAGTATCCGATGATCAGAACGGAACGCTCTGAGAAGGTTGTGAAAACATTTGAGTTTGTGCCTGTGCCGGCTGAACAGTTTGAGGTTGATCAACTGTCACTGTGGTAGTCGCTTGTGGGGCAGGTTGTGCGGGTGCAGGCTGAACAGGCTGAACGGGTTGCTGTACAACAGCAGGAGCAGGTTGAGCAGGAACCGGTGCAGGTGATCCGCCTGGTATCGTGAAGTTCGATGCCTGTGGAACCTGTGCCTCCATACCTGCCATTACAGGAGTTACCGAAGTAATATCGGAGTAAGTTCTGCCCTTCTGTGAAGTCTTTTCCACGATATTAATCATCGCTCCCTTACCTCTTAAAGATTCAGTATCGAATCCTGCTCCAGGTGCTGAACCTAACCAGCTAGTTAAAACTCCTGTCAGTTTTGATTTCTCATGGGCTGAGATTTTCATCTCACCTGTCTGAACTAACTGCCCGTCCTGTGTTCCGAAGAGAAACCGGCAGACATCTAAAGTTTCGATCTGAGAAGGATCTTCGTATTTCGGACGCTGAATGCCGAATGAATCTTTGACATCAAGACATACGGCCAAGTATTGCCCAGGTCGGCATGGTTCAAGCGACCAACCTGTGATCGGTCCGTCTCCGTTAGATGATTGAGTTAATATTGCCATGTTATTATTTGCTTTCTATTCCCTGTTTTACGAGTGGGAGACTCATTAGGTGTTTAGTAAAAAATGCCGAAGAATTAATACTGCATCGGCTGTTTTAAGAGTGAGTCCCTTGGTAGTAGGGAAAAATCTATCAGCATGATCGCGAAGTGCTTTCTTGCGTTTCTGAGAAGTTAAACCTTGCAGGCCACCGAGTCCCTTCTGCCACTCTTGTGGCTTGATCAGAGTCACGGGAACCTGCAAGGCTCTTAGTACCCCAACTAAAAAACCATAGTTATATCCTAGCTTGAAAGACGATGAGCTTGGGATCGCTTTGCCTACAAAGGGTGGAACCTTTTCCACTGCTGATTCGATTAGGTCGATATCAGGGTTTTCTGATAACTCCCTCATGTGATGTACAAATTCGCACTCATCACCCCAAGGGTGCAGTTGAACACTAGTCAAATCATCGAAAGCGATTGCGTACCCGCCACTTACACCTGGGTCTATTCCGATGTAGCACTTCATGCCGCCTGATCCATTTCCATTTCATGGATTGCCCTGCGGACATCTACTGTGAGGTAATGCCTGCCCCTCTTACGGAGGCCGTATTCTTTTTTCAGGTCTCTGAGAGAACGATCAGAGCCTAATCGGAAGATCGCTTTGACATCCTCCTTTGATAGTAGTAATGGGTGGTAGTTGTTTAGTGGGTTTTCCATGTTGTCGGGTTATGTGAATAACAACCGACAAGGAAAAACTAGGAACTACTTATCGTGCAGAAATGTTCAAAAAAATAAGATAATGCATATTGTGCGAAACAAATCTGCACGAATCCCGCCGGTTGTTGTTATGAAATGTTGTTTGAAAGAACTTATTCAGCCCATCGCTTGCTGAACAATTCCACCAATGTGGCAATAACCTAAACCTGTCAATACTTTCTCTCAACTTTTTTGACTTTCTCACTATTTTTTATGTTTTTACGCATTAATTCTTTTTTCTTCTCAACGCCTTTCATTCGTAAAACTCGATAATAATTAGAATCTCCTCTGACTTTTTTCTTACCTGTACCTGCCTGGCCACCGATTTGCCCAAGAAGCTTGGCGGCCTCTTTAATAAGATCTCTTCGGTCGATAATGATGTAATTAATTCGTTCACCTGTAATGGCTATAGTATACCCTCGATACTCATTTGACGATAGTTTATGAATGAAGTCAGTATTGAGATTTGCTCGTAGTTTCCACTGGCGTTGGATCGCTTCCGGCACTCGTTGTTTTAAGTGATCAATACTTTCACCAAAACACTTACGAGTCATACCTCTATAATACAAAGTACACGCCATGTCGTTAATCCATCTTTTCTTGCCTTTTTTCATANATATATCATGCAACTGCTTGCGTTAATATTGGGCATAATTATTCCCATTTCAAGAACAAAACGGCAGAAATTGGCAGAAATTAATACCTATTTAACGCAAGGGATTGCTTGCGGATATTCGGGTATATCAGGCCTAATTAGCGAAATCGCTCGGCAGATTTAGCACCTGCTGTAGCCGCAGGTAGCATGAACCGATTACCAGGCATAGCTGGTGCTTGGCGGGTAATGCGATTGGCGGGTTGGCGGGAGAAGTTTCCTGCCGGTAAGAAGTTTACTTCTTGAGGACTCGTTTTGCCCAAGACAGGCTCGCTTGTGCTTCTTCCGATTTCGCCCACTCGTCCTGTTCCGTCTGCATAACTTCTAGATGGCTTGCCAGCCTTTCTTGCATGGAGGGCTTCTGCCGCTCCTGCGTAGTCTGCTGAACCTGTTGGCGATCTGTATCCGAGTTTTTCATAGATTTCTTTTTCATTATACCAAAGTAGAGCTTGTAGATCAGCGTTTTCTAAATTTACACCAACATCTCTAAGTCTAGATTGTACTGTTTCTAGTCGTTCCCGCAACCATCTTCTTTCAGCCCCATTTTGTGGTGCTTCCTTCAATGGTTTACCGAATTTATTAAGTGCATTCGCCGCTCTTCTGAGATTATCGACTTCTGCTGAAACTCCTGTTCTGTTTTGTTTTTTTGTAAAGTATCCGGCAAGTTTAGTTGATGCTTTGATTGCATTATTACCAGCTACGCTTTGTTTGGTGATTCCTATTTTTTTTCGTTCCGCTGGAGTTAGCGAGTTTACCGCATCTCTGACTCTTTGTTTGGCGGCATTTAACTTTGCTGGCGGGATCGGTACAACTTGAGTTCCTGTATTTCTACCAACAGTACGCATAAACCATCGGTCCATCGTAAAAGTTGAGTAATCTCCATAAAGATTATTAAAGAAAGATCCTAGTTTGGGTCCTAGAATAACGGCATAAGGTACAACCTCATCGACTAGTTCTGATGTCCCGATTTTACTAGCTTCAGCCTTTGTATATCCTAAATCGTCCTGTGCGGCTTTTCTAATTTCCCCAATGGTTCCCTTTTGAGATAACCATCTGCCAGCACCTTCACCTCCCATTAATTGGAAAATAGCTTCAATGCGGAGTAAGTTGTTTTTGATATTTGATATTCTGTCTCCTCCGACAAACTTACCGCTAATTTCGCCTGTATCTTTCCAATGATTATATGTGGCCCAGGTTTGATCAAATTGAGGTTGAACTTTATTTCCATCCGATGTGGCGGCTAAAACTGATTTGAAGATAAAGTTATTGTCAGGCTGTTTAATTGTCGGATCAAGTTCTTCTAAGACTGAAAGAGCCAGGCTAAGATTTTCATCATACCATCCAGCGGCTTCAGGATGAAGTTCCTGTGCATATAACACTTCCTCATAAATTAAATCTTCAAATAATCGATTCAGTTCAGGAGTAGACTTTTTGTAATCAATAGGATTGCCAAACTCCTTTTTAAAATATTCTGCGATTTCTAAGATGGTCGGGACCTTTGGTAGTCCTTCAGGCTTTTGATTGCTTTTTAAAATATCAAGAGCAGATGTCCCCTTACTTGGCATAAAAAGAATATTCCTCTCCCCCGCATCGAAGGTTCCCCGATTGCCGGTGGCCGATTTGATTTGTTCGGGGGAGAAGGCGACATACTGAGTACCAAAGCCTCCTTGGTCATATACATTCTTGATGATCATTCCATCATAACCTTTTTTCTGAGCTATTTCCCCAAGGTCATCGATCTGTATAGTGCCTTTATCAAAAGGGTCAGGAATGTCGGTCCAACTGTTTTCTTTAGCATCCACTTCAAGAGGCTTTTTCAGTCTTAAATATGTTCCGTAAAGGCCATCTGCTTCATTCATTTGTTCAGGACTAATCAAATAATTTGTCCTTTGATCGGTGTAGAATTTAGCGACTTCAGCATTATCTGAGAAAAACACATTACCCTGTATTAAGTTGTAAGGGTTTTCTCTGCCTGTAAATACTTCCTTACCTGGACGATCACCTCGATAAACCACCAACGGCTCGCCGTTCTCATCGACTACCTTGGACTTGCCGAACCACTTCTTAAAGTATGGCGAATCCGTACCCTTCTCCTGCCATAGCTTTGCGGCCTCGGCTTGCTTCCCCTTCCCCGCACCAGCCTCGGAGGCCGGCATGAAGAGTTTGTCGGTAATCTGCACATCGGCTTCGGGTTTGGGCATGAACAGCTTATCATCGAAGGGCGAGTAATTGTTTTTGATATTGAACCAATCAAATGCGATCCCGCTCTTGCCGGTTGGTACTAATCCAGCCAATGCGTCCACATCGTAGGAGCGGTAGGCGTGTTGAAGTTTCTTATCTTCTAAGAGTTGGCGTAGCTTGGCATTACGAATTTGTGGAGCAGACTCAGGTTGACCGAATACTGCGGTGACGAGTTCATTCTCGTAATTACCTTCAGGATTAATTCTACCCTCGGGATCATCCAATGCCTGTCTTGCAACTTCTCGGGCTTGCTCAATTAACTTGTTCGGGTCTTTGGTAAACTTTTCCTTTGCTAATACCTCAACATTATTACGAAGGTATGCTTCATCGATTGCATCCATCTTTAAAGATGCGGCTGATCGTGAGGTCTTTGATAATCCAGTAACCTTAAACCTTACAGGAGATACTACCCTAGCCTTTAATTCGTTGTCTGAATACTTGCTTGGTTTACCTGAACGATAAAGGAAGTTTAACTGCAATCGGTTGCGGATAGACTCGGTAATATCGTTGATGAGCATATTGATCGTACCCCGTGGATCTCTACGGGTGAATACGCCTTTTACTTCGTCCGATAATTGCTTTCCTACGATTGCCTGTGGCCTCCCGCTTTTAGGATTTCGCTCGGATGACATACCGCCTTCAGGTGTTTCATCTACCCGATTGAGGATATTGGTAAGCTCGTTCTTTACCTTCTTATTATCAATACGAAATGCACCGGCTTCCTTCAGGGAGATTCCCTGCTTGCCGTACAATCGCTCGACTGCCTGATCCGCCGATTCGCCTTTACGGACCTTAATCGCCACTCCTTTATCCGCAAGGTCAACCTTGTCCGCAATCGAAGCATCTCTTTGTTTTGTATAGTTCTTATACAGGTTACGGATGGACTTGTTGCGTTTAAGGATTGGGGAGATGGAAACATCCAACGGATTACCCGTATTGCCATCCACAGCACCAAAGAGGGTCAGCACTTTGCGAGATCCCTCGAGTAGCTTCTGACGGAGGGATGGTTCGATGGTGTTAAAGTAGTTTGGATTATCGACCATCATCATGGCGAACTGCTCGGCTCCAATCTCCTGGGCGAGTAAATTGGCATNCTGCCCTATTCCGATTGATTTATCGCCTTCCTGTATGCTGTCGTATGCACTGGCAATCTTCTTCGCATCTTCATTGAGCATGATGGAGTCGATTGGTGCTCCTGCTGAGTCTTTGGTAAATGCAAACTCAAATGACTTTTCACCAGGCTTTGCCTCATACTGTTCTAAAATCTTTCGGGCAAAGAATGGATCGTCCTTAATCGCCTGAGTGATAAATCCGTGGCCGAGTTCATGGGTAAGAATGTCAAATGCTTCTTTTGAGCTTTTGCTAGCTCGGCCATTTTCATTCACATAGATGGTGTTATCGTTTTGATCGAGGTAAGCGTTGGGTGCTTGGCGGATGTTTGGATCTTTCTCTCTGAGGGTTTTAAGCATCAAATCCTTATCCACGAACATAAGCTTGGGTGCTTTTATGCCTGCCTCTTCCACTGTTGCGAAGGCCAGGCGAGCATCGGGGTCCATCTTACGGAAGTGCTTTAATTGATCCTGTCCAAGTTTTGCTTCTAGGAAGTTTACTGATGACTGATTACGGGCGGCTTGTGATCTGCCTGCTCTCATACCAGGTTGACCGACAGGTAATGCTCCACCCATTGCAAAGCCTGCTCCCATAGCCTGTCCGAGTTCTTCGATATTATCGGTGGTTGCGTATGCCAAAGCTCCGTTCAATGTGGATACAGAAATACCATTTACTAACGAATTAAATGCCATATCGCCCATCCTTGTGCCTCCTAGCTTGTGGGCATAAAGGGCGAGTTTTCTTGTAGTCGGTGAGTCTGCCTGCATGGCGAGGCGTTGGAGGAATCTTTTCTGCCCAGCCTCAGAACCGAGTGCCGTTAATACCCGCTCCATCCCCCTACCCGATTTGTTGGCTATATATCCAGCCACTTCTGCGGAGGTGAGTAAACCGAGGCCAGGTACTGCTCCTGTAAATGCACCTGTTACTTGTGCTCCGAGTATGCCTGAACCTGCTACTTTCGGATCAATTGTTTTACTAGCAAGCTTGGTAACCATATCCCGAGGGAAGGCGGCAACCTTTGAGGTAACCTCTCCCGCCTTGCCGGTAGCACCGGCGATCTTCGATCCCGCTTGGGCGGTTTTCTCAAGTGCTTTGCGTGTACCTTTTGCAATTAATTCGGTAGGCTTGGATGCTATTGCACCGCCCTTCTCTATCGCATTAGCGAGTTTACCAAGTCTTGCAGATTTTAATCCAACTGATGCGGCTTTGGAGACTTGACCGGCAATCGGTATAAACATGGTCGGATCGACAAAGTTTGCCCCAAAACTGACAAAGTCCCTGCCCTTCTCATCGAATGTATCAAGCATGGCAGTTCTGACATTTTGATTGTAGAGGAAGTTATCTTTATATCTCTCGTATTCCCTCCTCATTTCGTTTTCATCCGAGTAGAAGTTATCCATCGCCGCCCCGCCTAGAGTTTCAGCGAATCTACCGAAATCCTCAATACCTACCTGGAATACTCCCTTTGCTTCTTTTAGTCCGACATCACCGGCAAACAGTTGCTTGATTGCTCGCCCACCCTCTTCGGCCAGTGTGCCGGCTCCTGTGATAAATGAATCGGTAAAGGCCGATGTCTTTTCTCCGAGTGATCTGCTATCCTCCTGTTTTCTGCGAGCGACATATTCGTCAAACGATTCAGGAGTGGATGCCAGTTCCTCGTCTAGCCTGCGAAGTTCTTGAAGACTCTCCTCATAACTTGATTCTATACCATCATTCTCAGAAAGTCCGAGTTCTGCATTTAATGCCCTTAACTCGGCCAACATTTCCTCTTGGGTAGCCATGTTAGTTTCCGCTATTTATGTTACCGATATTGGGGACATTTGGATTGTCAAAATACTGAGCATTCATCTGCCTAGCTCTAAGCATTTGTTTTTTACGCTCTATCTCGGATTGAATATCTGCAGGGTCTATAGTATTGGAAGATTGCTGAGTTGAAGATGGTTTGAAATTTTTAATAAAATCCATAGCTTCCTTTTGCGTTTTGAAAGTTATACCATTCTCAAAAGCATACTTTTCAGCCTCAACAGATTTTAATATTTTTTCATACCTATTTTTAATGCTTTCAAGATTTGCTCTTAAAGTCTCAGGTTTTTGAAGTGGATCAAGCGAACCCAACGAATTTGATAATAATTCAAGTTCCTTTGTATTAATAGCCCCAAGAGCACCGCCTGTTTTTGAAGAGTCTCTCATTTCTTGAAGTCGATCAAAACCTACAGCCGCCTCTACTGTTGAAATTGCTTGAGCTAAATCTCGAGCGTCAGTACCTGCAAATCCTTGAAGGGCTTGTCCAGTAAGTCCAGTCGCGAAAAAACTTTTAGACTTTTCAATAGCTGAATCTATTGCATTTATTGCTGATTCCTTGTAAATGGGATCAGTTGGAGGCATTGGTTTATTTTCCTCCTCAAATTCTGATGCTTCTCTCTTTTCTTTAGCTTGATCTCTTTTCTCTTTATTAAATTTAATTTGATAATCTAGCAACTGTTCAGGAGTCATTGGTTTTGGAGCATCCTTCTGCCTAGATTGTAAATAATCATAAGCCAATCTGCGAGATCCTGGAGTTTTAAATTGTTCCATAAATCTATTGCCAGTTAGACTCATAACAGGAGCAGTTTCCTGAAATTGCGGATTTTGTAATGTCTGCTCAATGAAAGGATTTATTCTTGGATCTTCAGGAGCGGCAAAGGCTTTAAAGTTTTCAACCTCCTGCTCACCCGCCTTATTTAATTCACCAGTGGGAGATTCTAAATATAAAGTGTCGATGAAAGCATTCTGATCAGCTATAGCTTGATTCCTCAAATTCTCTTGAGTTTCCATCTCAGCCGCTTTCTGTGCTCTATTCGCACCACCTTCTGCCCTTTGAGCGGCTACCCGTAACTTGGCAATATCCATCTGCTGATCTGCCGCCTGCTTGCGCTGATACTCGTTTTGCAGAAATGGATTTTTTGATATCGCTTTAGCCGAATCAGGATTAGCTCCCTGGCGAATCAACTCCTCTTCGATTTCCTTCGCCCGTTCCTTCTTCTCCTTGCCTGCAAAGTAAGCGGTGGCCGCCTGTCCGAGTGCATTACCGAATGCCTCATTCGCTCTTGCCTGTGCCGCCCCTGCTGTCTGAAACGCTGAGAAGTCCATCCTCCCCAACCCCGCCTGTACTGTATCGCCGATTGCCATAGTTTTATCCTCTTCCTAAGTATCCGCCTGCGGCCATTCCTAATGCCCCGAATAATCCACTCGCCATTCCGCCAGCCGCCTGTTCGCGAGCCGCATAAGTGTTTGCCAGGTAATTGGCACGATTAGCTGTATCCTGTAATCCGATATTTACTCCGGCATCAGGATTGATCCTGGTTGACTGCTCCTGTGGTATTCCGAATAAAGCGGCTCTTTCGCCATATCCTTGCTGAGTGTAATTACTTCCGCCTCTGAGCATAGCCATTGGATCGACAGAGGTTGCTCGGTTAAGTCCACTGGCATAAGATCCAAGTCCCTGTGCCTGCTGACGATTATCACGAATGATGTCCCGTAAATAGTCCTCCCTGCTCATCGCCTCGGCCGCGATTGCCGCATTGTCCATGTCCCTGCCTCGGGCCACCAATCCCTCCCGAGCCGATTGAGTCGCCCGTCTTCTCATCTCAGGAGATAAGTCCTGAATCTGTGACTCTCTAAATGCCTGGTCGGCTAACTGATTGGCCTGCTCCACGCGAGCCTGCATCAGCGGATCGGATGAACGATAAGCCTGAGTCATGTCAGCACCAAATCGATTAAGCATAGATATATCTGAACCTGCCTGACGCTCGGCCATTTGACTGCCAAACTCCTGTGCTCGCATGGCCTGATTTTCTGCGAGATCGGCCATAGGATCAGCGGCTCGCTGGGCGAGGCTCATCTGTAAATCCTGATACTGAGGATCGTATGTCTGACGAGTCTCTAAAAGTTTACCCTGTAGAACCGGATCAGACATCGCATTCACATAATCACTAGCAGACTTACCGACATCCAGTTTAGGCATGGGAGGTGGTGCTTTTCCTCCTCCAAAAAGTTTATTTAGAAAGAACGATGGAACGCCTGAACTGTTTACCGGCTCCCCTGCTCCACCGGCATCCTTGAGCATTTCTGCTTCTTCGGAATTAATGTAAGCGAGTGATTCTCCCTGTGGTGCCGCTGAGTTAAGAAGAGAGGCGGCCTGCTTCAGTGGATCATCGGGTGCAAAGGATGGAATCCCTTCAGGAGTCATGGTGGGAGTCGATGCTCCCGAGTTCCTGAGAATCTCCTCCTCCATTGGATTAATGTAGGCCAACTTCTCACCTTGAGGAGGTTTTGGATTCATGATCTTACTGCGAGATTCCTGAAGGTAAACCATGTCATCTAGTAACTGGCGATCCTGTGCCGATAACCTGCCTGACATCTCAGAGATTCGTTTCATGTTAGGGTCAGGCATTGGTTCTGCCTTTGGCTCCCTGTTAAATAGTTTATCGAAGATATCCATTTTATTGTGTTTTAAATGCTATTGCCATGATTCTGCCTGAATTAGGTTTACCATTATTGTCTGTACCTGACACCGTTATGGTTGTGGCAGAAGTAAGTGTTACTGATAGTGTTCCAAATAAAATATCCTGTTGTGCTCCTGAATAGTCTATATGGGTATTTGAGGTATTAACATTTGTTCCATTAATAGATAGAGAACCTCCACCATGAGTTAATGTCTGAAGGTAAGCATAATGTGCCTGCACTAACCATGTTCCTGTTGTCAGATTCAAACTTGTATTAACCGATGCTGTGCTACTTGTGCTATTATTAGAGTTCGAAATAATAGAAACAGTAGCCGAGCCTGATGATGCTGCTGTTATTCTACCCTGAGCATCAACAGTAATATCGGGATTAGAATATGAAGCGGCTGTCACCCCTGTATCGTTTAATTTATCTGCATTTACAGCATTGTTTCGAATATGGTCAGTAGTGACTGCACGATCAGAATCCGTGCTTGCGCTATCTTTAAGCTTATCAGAAGTCACTGCGTCATCCTGTATCTTGTTTTCCGTGACTGAGTCAGTCGCCAGTTCGTTGGAACTAATGCCTGCTGATTTGACCTTTAGATATCCACCCGATCCATCGACCTGAATGGTGGAATCATCTGCCGTCTGATTAGTACCTGTTCTAAAGGTTGCCAGGTTGGCTATATCTTCCAACTTGGTTGCGGTTACCTGGTCGCCTGATGAGAATGATTGTCCTGTTTGTAATACTGCCATTTTATTTTTCTCCTATGAAACTGATGTGGTGGATCTGTCTGTAATTCTAGCGTCCACTTTGGCGGACCGAAGATAAGGTCTGCCATTGGTTGGTTGAAAGTCTGCCTGTACTCCGAATCCCCGTTTGTTCACTCTAAGCCTTACCGATGCCTCTTCTGAGTCAGGAAGATTGCTACCGATCAAAGATGATATGCTTGTAGATTGAGAAGTAGAATCGGGATCTTCGGTAATGAATTGAATATCACCATCAGTCGAAAAGCCTGTATTTGATTTAACATGAAGCTCGGCTCGACTGAAGGTTTTACGATCCATTGAGTCAGCATCGTACTGGCGGGTAGTTAACTGACTGACCACTGGAATCGTTTCCGATTGAGCCTGCCCTGCTGTGAGGGAAACAACATCGCCTCCCTCAAATCCGTCCACCTTATGAACGCCTCCCTCTTCGGTAGTTAAATATAGAGCGTTCTGTGCTCCCTCGCGGGCAACGATNAGATCGCGAATAGCAAACTCAGTGGAGTTTACCTGGTCGATGGATTCAAATCCTCCGTTGATAAAATTATATACGATGATCGCATTTAGCTTAGTGGCATCTCCCCGCCCAGGTGCTGAGTCCAATGGAACTGCAAGCCAATACCTTGAGTCGAAATAAACGCCACATGACAGGTGGGCATAGTCCTGATTTATGCGGTTCACGAATGGTTGGATGGATTCCGATAAAGGTGTGCCGGTTCCCCGTAAATTATATTCGTCCATGAACTCGACCGCATAAATCCCTTGGTCTGAAAGGAACAGAATCTGATTGGCCACTTGAACGATTGACTTACGGGCTGATGCTCCGATCTCAGTGGTTACCACATTTGTTTGTACATCGGCAAGAGATCCACTTACGCCTGTCATCAGGTGGATCGATTTGCGATTGAATATCGCCAGGGTGTCCTGAGTAAATGGTTGGATGCCCACCAGAAAATCGCTTTTACCCGCAGATATTCTAAACTGATTGCCAATGCGATCATAGGTGTCTGAATCTAAAATATCTGAGGCTACAATCTCATCACGATTATTTCGATCAGTCGGTGATGCGTCCGAGGTAAACCAATAAGGAACCCATAGTCTACGCTGATGAAACTGTCCCCAGGGAGCCGCCGGCATATGGATGAATCCTTTACCGATTGCCAGTTGACGGGAGGCCGTCAGGGATGCTCCTGAAGTTTCATCTTCCACTCCAAGATTAAAAGTAAACTGGTCAGCAGTAGGAGTGCTGGTGACTATCGCTTTCTGATTTACAAATAAATCGAACGGGGATGATCCACTTCTAATAGTTATCTCATTCCCGATCTCCAACCCATGATTTACCACATCCATCGTAACCACTCCGCTAGATGCTGTGGCGGTGGTATCGGTTAGATATTGTGGTGCTGTATAAGTACCACGATCTACCCGAGTAAAATCCTCGAAATACTCAGCCTGTGCTCCTGATACATTAAATGTGGCAGTCTGTGAGGATGCCATTGTGACAGTAAACTGAGTGTCACTTATCCTAGTAATCTGATAGCAATCATTCGGATTTACAGTCCAATTCCCCAGGTTGGTCAGCGTGACAAAGTCACCGGTCACCCGCCCATGATTGGTGGATGTGTTGACAGTAATCGTCTGACCCGATTGAGAGGCTGAAGATATTCCGATTGAATTAAGTGCCGGGCTTGCTGAAAGAGTGGTCTTTCGGGATCGGAAGATAAACATCTTATCGAATCCCTGGGTCATCCCTACGGGACCATCTACTGTTTCCCCTCCCGCCTCGTACCGGCATTTAAAAAGGGCTGAGTCTTTTAGGCGAATGATGACTGCAAGATTATTGGTGGCCGAGAAAATGTAATCGTCATTATTGGATGAGGCATCAGAATAAACTGCTGAACCATAAACCGCATTCACGCCATCATCGTTAATCGTAAAATTTAAAGTTGTAGCTATAGAATTGCCGGTTGAACAGACGGATGTGTTTGGGCTTGTTCCTGCTGGCACTGATGCATCCTGTACTGTAAAGGTAGCATCACTTCCAGCGTTGGTAAATGTCAGTGTCTTGGTGGTAAAATTGACAGAGGCTAATGCATGAGTGCCGTCAATCGATGCATCCACATCTGCAATGGTTATATTTTCACCTGGAACAAAAGATAGACTCGGAGTGTCATCCAATACGATTGTGACCACTCCCGATGATCGGGATGCCGATTGGATAACATAGGGTAAACGGACGGCATCTGTTCCTGATGTGATCGATCCAAATAGAGTTGATAATCCTTTTCGGGGTTGCCAAGTTCCGTCATCGTTCATCCGACCATTCTTGGATAATGCAACCTCACCAGGCTTTAACTGATTAGGCCGTAGACGGGCATTCATCCGGAGAAAGAAAGTATCTCCTTCTGTCACGAATGGATCGTCTAGTTTTCCGTAACTGCGGTATCTGCTCATGTTACGATAGTTACATCGTTAATTCTTGCACCAACACTATGGAACGAAGTATCCACATACAGGTCACTTCCGTTACTCAGGGTGTTTGCAGTTTGAAAGGTTACATAGTCTTGACCCGCTTCTTCTACTACTTCGAATCTTACACCGCGAGTGCCTTGACCGTGATACCCGTGAGCATTACCATCTAAGTCTCTTAAATACAGTGCTTGGTCAGATGCTCTAACAGTATAAACCTCGTACAACTCACCTATAGTAAGAGTCCCTGATCCGTCTAATGAAATTACAAGCGGTCTTGATGCAGAGGGATAGCTGTAGTTACTACCCGAAGCTGTTTCAAAAACAAAGTTTGTATTTTGACTATATATCGTTTGTTTCTTTTGATACTTTACTTCGTTTGTAGAAGCGTAGTGTCTTATGCGAAAGAAGTCACCCTGTGCGTATGTCGTTCTGACCGATCCTTCCGTTGATACATCAGTACCGCTAAAAGTAATTTCAAACGGATCAGCGTCTGCATAATCGACATCTGCGTATACAAGTCCAATTTTTATATCTTTCCCTGTTTGGGCGATTTGAAACTGCACATATCCATCTGAATTGCCGTCTATCTTTTGCGATGATGACGCTCCTGCGTTGAATCCGTCAGCACCGCTTATCTTTTCAAGACCGCCTCCGGCATACGCCTGTACACTGCCACCGCTTACTGCTCCTTGAAACACAGAAACGCTCGATATTGAACGAGTTCCGTGTAGTGTGTCTAATCGTATTCCCGCCATAGTGCGATCAACAACAGTATATTCTACAAAGCCTGAAGAAGTTGGTATTTGCACTATATTACCGTGGGCATTACCATCTGTTTTAATAAGCCTAAAACCGACATTACCTGTGTTCGTATCGTGACGCTTTACTTGAACAATAATCTTTGTGCCGATAGCTAACGGGCTACTAAACATTTGTTGTATCGATACTGCTCCGTTTACACCGTCAATGCGTCCAAGTGCTAATTCAGTGGTATTTAGAGTTCCACTTTTTAATGTCCAATTGGTAGGTGCGTTGTTTGTTACACTACTAAAATCTCCGTTTGTAAGTTTCTCACCACTCAGGTTTATTTCCGTAAGATTTGTCCAACTAACGGCATTACTAATACCTTTGATACCTAAAGTCTCTAATGAGGAAACACGGGTAGCTAAATTACCAAGACTGACACGAACATTTCCAAGACTCACCTGACTCGCAAGTAATGTCATGTCCGATTCCATCGTGGACATCTTTGTGTCCTTCTCGTTCTTATCAGATTCTAGTGCGGCTACTCTGTTATCTTTATCGTTTTTATCAGACTCTAAGTTAGCAATCTTGGTATCCTTTACTGCCTTGTCATCTTCTAATGCAGAAATCTTAGAGTCCTTAACGAGCTTATCATCTTCTAAAGTTACTATCCTGGTTTCCTTGAGATCCAGGTTTGTCTGAACATTTCCAAGACTGACTTTCGTCCCAAACTTTCCGTCTGCCAGGTTCTTGTATTCGGTAAATTTATTTTCGGATGTGTAGTCTGCCCTATCATCCGATGATATCGAGCCAAAGCCGGTTAACCGGCACATGGTAAAGCCTCCTGTGTTAATGTCTTTTAAGGCAACAGTCTTCACTTCTTCTTAATTTCCTGCCAAAGTTTCAGGGACATATAAACCAGTGTCACCAGGCCAACCGCGATACCGATTACCGAGTCAAATGCAGACAGACCAAAGGTGGCCGCTGTGCCTGACATTCCCAAGACTGATACCCGATCAATCATCATTTAAATAGGCAGTCCAAAACGATGATACCTATTATCAAGCATACAAATACAGTAACCATTTTGCCCCGCTTAGAGAGTGTTTCAAATTTCTTTTTTAGTAGAATGAAGTTTTTCATTTTAGATCAGAAGGTCTTGGAAATGGAGGTCGAGTGGTGGATTTTGTGACCTCCGTTTTAGCACATCTTTTTGCCACAAAAATAGGGATTGCCAGGTAACATCCAAGAATCACAGCCGCTCCAATTAGGATGCGTTTTATGTAATTAGTAAACTCAGCGAATCCACTCTGATGCTTGGCCATTCCCTGTGCGACCAGGGCAGAAACATCGCCGTGAGTTAACGCCTCAATCGTTTCCTCGGCTTCTACGAGTGCATCTGCATTTTTCAATGCTTCTCCGCTTACAGCACCTATGCCTGCACCGAGTGCCGCACCGCCTGGTCCCGCAAGAGATCCTGCACCTCCTCCGGCAATAGCCCCTAGTGTCGGGTAGGTCGAACGAAGCGAACATCCCGCCAACAAGGTAAGTGCCAAGAGTGCATAGATCATTAAGGCTCAATCGGTGCAGTCCACTCCTCGCCTGCTAGAATCGCAAGAATCTCGGAATGCGTGTATTGCGTCTTACCCGCCAGGAACGAAGGTGTGTCACCCTCGAACTTCACGAAGGTCTTAGTACCTGCGATATTGTATCGCAAGGTACTTGCCGAGGTTTCTAAGACTTGGTTAAAATCAACGGAACTTACTTCCGATGCGTCAATGATTACATAATTTCTGCTCATAATATTTTAAGATGGGACTGTTGTTGAGAAGGTTGGACTATTGGTAAAAGTTGCATCGTTACCACCGCTACCTTGATCTGTGATAGTTGTACCTGTTCCTCCATCGTTTTCGCCCATTCTCCACCATCCAACAGGAGAGTAAGAACTTAAATCAGCAGGTACTCCTGAATTGTAGATAGCTGAAAGGTTTGACGATTGATCGCTATCCCACATTGCATACTCATCACTAAGCCCCCCGTAGTCAAATGTACTACTCACTAATCCACTTGTTGTTAATGTACCACTTTTGGTGAAAGAACCATCGCTCGATCCGTTAATATAGAAAGTTATTAAATCCGAAGAATCTCTTACTATAAATAGATGATACCAACTGTTGTTAGGGTAACTACCTCCTGCATATACCTTGTCGGAACCGTTTGCCCAAAAAGAAAACTGTGAATTAGATAATCTAACTACGAAATTACCACTACTGTACTGACCAACGGGAATACCAAGTCCTGATTGATTAGGTTTTACCCAGGCACTAATCGTAAATTCACCCGTAAAACTTATAGGACTTGCTAAGGTTAAAGCATCGTCTGAATCATCGAAACTCAAGCTATAGTTGTTACTGTATGCCGCAGGAATAGACGGGTATCCTTGCACAAAAGTAGGACCATTTTGAAGAGATGCTGATCCACTACCGCCCGAAATTTCATTATTCGCGTTGTTCTCAAATCTGAACCAATCGTTCGGTGCGGTAGAAAGTCCGCTCAAGTCGATAGGTGTAGTACCTGTGTATATCGAGGAGATATTCGCAGATTGATCAGTTTCCCAAAAAGCAACTTCATCTATTAAGCCTGTGAGCTTTCCACCACTCCAATTAGAAGAACTGCCTATATTTACAGCGGTTGCACTTGTTGAGTTGTTTCCTGTGAAAGATGCGTCTTCTCTTGCGGTCGTTAAAGTTTTACTAACTCCATCAACGAATAAACCCATACCACTTGTCGAAGTCCCGCCGTCATAAGTAATCATGATGTGATACCATGTGTTAGCAGAGAAAGAAAATGTGTGCGTAGCTTCTATTTTGAATGATCCGCCCCATGTTGCCGTTCTATCAAATATCGAGTAACGAAAAGCTCCGCTTGCATAGTCAAGTTTCCAATCAGTTTCCTGTTGGTGTGGGGTAGCATCATACCCTTTGGTCATGAATAAGTCGCCTGTTCCCATAGCGTGACTCAGTGGATTGAACCAAAAGGATGCGGTAAAAGCACCTGATAAGGTCATGCCTGTTAGTCGAGCGTAATCGTCTGTTCCGTCTAGGCTGAGACTGTAGGTGTTCGTTAATGCCCCACCTCCACCGCCACTTGCGGGTACAGCGGATATAGCGGATATAGCCGATGCTCCGAAACTTGGAAGTATGAAGGTCATCGGATTAGGATGCTGTATCGCCTGCTAGAACGAATGAATCTGCCACGCAACTGATCAATCCTGTTACTGCATACTGTCCTGCGGTCTTGGTGTGCGAAGACTGATTATAAAAAGTTCCTGAGAATGTAATCTGCCCTGCTCCGTACTGTATGACAGTACAGTTGAATCCCTCGCCTAATCCGCTTGGCAGGGTAAGCGTAATCGCAGATCCATTCGTAAACTTAATCACCTTGCCGTTATCTCCCGCTACTAGCGTGTAAGCTGTTCCTGTTTGCTCGTTAATAGAAGCGTCAAAGTCTTCGAGCTTGTTACCGCCCAAGTCAACTGTTCCGCTTGATACCCCAATCACATTTGTGTCGGCTGTTCCGACTGTCTTAGTAGCCGCATCGCCGAGTCCGAGATTGGTTCGAGCAGTCCCTGCATTATTCAAGTCTGATAGATTGCTTGCGATAGCTAATTTTGTGCTGTCGGTTGCTGTTATGCCTGTTAACTGACTACCATCTACTGCGGGTAATCCTGTTGAATCTAAAGCTACTACATTGCCATTTGATGTTCCGACAGTCTTGGTGGCCGCATCACCTAAACCAAGATTGGTTCGGGCGGTTGAGGCACTTGCTACATCGCTCAGATTATTACTTGCGACTAGATCGCCCTGGGGGGCGAGTGCTATTAAATTATTTACAGTTACTTTCTTAGTTACTGGTGATCCGCTTACATCGTCAACGATTGGTAAAACATCTGCCCCGGCGGGAGATGGAAGATCACTGAGATCAGTTATTTTTTTATTCATTTTATTTAATTAGTTAAGATTGGTTCGCTTAGTTCGGTAAGTAAGACTTCGTCTGCCTCGGTGGATAAATAAGGTGGAATCTCAAATCTAATGAATGCTCCAGCCTCTGTTTGTAAAAATGCTCCCGCCTCAGTTCGCAGAACTCCATCAATGACAGGTCCGACCACTGAGTCGGGGTCATAATCACCAATGTGAAGTCCTAGACCGAAGTAAGGCATTTTTTACGCCTTGTAGAGGATTGCACTTCCACTCGAAAGAGTGATGCTGGTGAATGGTAAATACAATACCTGCCCCTGGCTGAATGTAATTAAATCACCAATTAAGTCGGACGAGTTTTCCATCTGACCCGTGATTGCTCCTAACACTGAATCCTCAGTGAATTGAACTGCGATAAAGTCGCCTGTGTTTGCTCCTGTGCCATTGACATAGACGCAACCATTGGCTCCCATGCTGTTAGATATATTGAATGATGAGATTCCCATTTTATGATGTGGTTAAAACTGAAATGCCGAACGAGTAGCTCGGATAAGTGTTAAAGGTTATTTTGTTTTGCGATTGCAGGCGTTCTGCCCGATCAATTTCTAATGCGAGATATTCTTCCGCCCTGTTCTCCTCCTGGAATGCCGCCTCGGTCTGGCCGTCTCCACGAAGGAAATCACTTAGTCCGCCGGCCACCAGGTAGTTCGCTAAAAAGTCAGGCACATTTGATTCCTCTCCTGCATCCTTTCCATAGGTTGGACGAACTGCGGTCCCTACGATAAAGACAGATGATACCGAACTGTTCGCCGGTAGGATCAAATAACCATCAAGTAGCTTAAAATCCAACAATACCGCCGTGCTGTCAGTAAATGGATTCTTCGTGTAAACCTGGTGGATTTCCATGATGTTTAAATCATTATCGACCTGTACTGCCTTATCTGCCGTGGGGTCAGCAGTCGATCCGACTGACTTCTCTACCAGTTTGAGAAGTTCAGGCCACTTGCAACGATGCCAGGCAGTCTGTGCTCTACTATTTAAAGATTCCTTGAAGAAAAACTCATCGACCTGCGTCAAGGTTGGCAGACCAGCCGCCATCTTAAAGCGTTTCTCGAGTGATTCAAATGTTACTGTTCTTGCCATTAATGATTATTGGACATTAGCGATGCCTGGACTTAAAGGCTTGCCTCCGGCTTGAATGTTATGCCGGTTAAATTGAGAAGGAGCACGATATTGCAAAATGTCATTTCGATACTGGCGGGATTGTTCCCGTACCAAATCGATTTCCTGCATCAACATAGCTTCACTGTTCTGCTCCTCTATGACTGCCTTTTCTGTTTGGCCATCGCCACGGAGGAAATTGGCATAACTGGAGTGAACCAGGTACTCAAAAAAGAAGTTGGGTATTTCCTGTGAGTCGCCAGCCTCATCACCATAGTATCCTGATGTAGCCGATCCCGAGTTTATCTCAGACCGCAAATCCTTACGATAGGTAACAAAAACATTTACGCCGTTCAATGTGCTAGGCTCAATGATTTTGACTGATGGATAACCTCCCGAATCTAACTCGGTTAGGAATGTATATTCATCAGGATAACGAGTTGAAGATGGGTCTTCTTTATGAATACGAAAAACAACATTGGCATCGTTTGCCAGCTTGTTGCTTGATCCGTAAATCCGTAGCCTATTGGCATCAGATGTCACTACAGCGACACTCTCTCCCATAACTGTGAACTGTGGCCAGGGGTATCTCTCATGGGCTATACGAGCCGCACGATTTACTAGGTCTCTTAGAAAGCTTGCATCTGTTGCCTGTAATGCATCAAGTCCGGCNAATGCTCGGAATCTTGATTTTAACTGCGAATAGGTGGCGGTAGCGTAGTTTGCCATAATATAAAAAAATTAGTGTTTAACCTTGCACTCGGGGTTCGATTTCTCGAAGTCCTTACGGAATCCTTTGTCCGCCCAGCATCCTGGTCTTTCCTGCTCATGGCGGACATATGTGGTTAAGTCTGTTACCCGAGCAAGCCGGAGGTCACCTTTGCCTCCTTCAAACGCTTTGGCGGCCTTACGGGACTGCTTTTGGCGTTGTGCATACCCAGCCTTTTCGCGGACTGCGGCTCGCTCGTTTTCCTTACGAAGATAATAAGCGATTTCGTCCTGTGACGATCTGCTTTTCTTACCTCCCCTTACGATGATATTTAGACTCATTTAAATGGAAAAAGGGGAGCCGGTCTAACCCTAAACCGGCTCCCCAATAACAACATGATCAATAATAAACCCGAAGTGTTTTAAACGATTGACCCCAAGGCTCTAGGATTACCTACGCGAAGCGTGAGCATTGCCTCAGTGAAAGCTCTTTTTCCGGCTCCGTTATCAGGAAGATCCACTACAGATATACCTTCAAGGAACTTGAGAGAAACAGTGTCATCGTCAGGGATGAGGTAAGCACGATCTGTGTTTACTGTTCCTTCTGCTGTGTCAGGGCTGGAAGCCGATCCATTCACACGACCCAAGAAAAGGTCAGGAATGATATCGATAGAACCAAAGTCGCTGACATAATGAAGAACGCTGTTTACCAAAGTTTTTCCGCTTACATCTTGAGTGAAGCTATAAACAGGATTGTTGGTAACTGCGGCACGGGTGTAATCAGTAATGGCGTTCATTACTGCTGGACCGGCATACAATTTGTAAGAACCTTTAGCACCACTAGCAGTGTAAACTGCCTGGAGTAATCCACGAAGAGCAGACTCAGTTAAAGAACCAAGAGATACTCGAGATCCGCTTACTGCACGAAATGCTTGTTTAGCAGTTGTGTCGAAAGTGTTTCCGACATGGGTCGGATCACTCCATAACCCCAACCCACAGAGAGTCGCACCAGCGGAAGAAGTTCCAGCGGCTTGATCGTTTCCTGAAGCGATTGCAGTTTCGATAGAGCGTTTAAGCTGAATCAAGCTTTTTGCTTTGGAAGCATTGAACAATCCACCCTGTCCACCAGGAGCAACATCAACCATCTCAGCTTGACGTGAGACGGAAAAGATATCGCGAATTGTCTGCACACGGTTAGCCAATCTAGCACGAGAGTCGATCAAGTTAGCGGCATCGGAGATTGTAAGATCAACGCCGTCGATTGTTCCGCCAATCTCGGGGTCAGAGAGGGAGTCCACAAGCCACTCATTAAGAGTTGCCTTTGGGGCTTCGGATTGTGAGAGAGTAGAATACAGAGGTGTTTCAGTAGGCTCGACAGTCTTTAGAAGTGATTCTAAATTTTCGCGAGCACCTTTAGCACTTGTTACATTATATGAAGTAGCAATAGCCATTTTAAGTAATTCCTTATTTTAAGATTTTAAATTTTAGTCCGCTAGAAATGCGGCAAGGTCGTTAGCCGAGAGTGGTCCTTTCCGATCTAGGATTTTTGCTTTTTCTTTCTGTTTCCGAGAGGTCGAGTTTTCGATTGGCGGGGATGCATCTCCTCCATCTGTGGGAGGTGGAGCTTTACGCTTTTTGACTGCCTTCTTGGGAGCCTTTGCGGATTGCTCGGATTTTAATGCTTCTATCCCTCTGACGAGAGTTGCGGCGATAAAGTCACCATTGGGGAGGTTATCCAGTACATTGCCGTATTGGTTTCGTAGCTGGTTATAGGTTTCTCTACGGGATTCGGATATATCATCATCTTGCGATGAATCCATCCACGGGTGGGTATTGATTGTGTCCCTACTCCATTCGCTTTTTTCCCTTAGATACGCACTCCGTTGAGGAATCTTTTCAGTAAGGTATTCGTCAGCCTGGGTAAGGATATTACGAATATCATCATCGCTATACTCCTTGCCATCGACCTCTACGAAATCCTTGCCTATATGTTGAAGTGCAAACTTCTTGGCCGCCTGTGCTTCCCGCTTCAAGTTTTCCAAGTCCTCAAACGATTGAATGTTTTCTAACTCGGGTTGAGACGCTGGCGATTGACTGCCTCCTGATTGCTTGAGGTTTTGAATCTCACTCTTGAGCGACTCCACTGTTTCTTCTGCTGATTTTGCTCGAGCAGTAAGACGCGAAATCTGTTTAAGAGTTTTCTTGAGAGCCTTTGGAGTTTCCTCCTCGACCTCTTCTTCAACCTCTTCCTCTTCGGTATCCTCTNCCNNNTCCTCCTCTTCGTCAGACTCGGTTACAGACTGTGAAAGAACATCTTCATCCTGGTCGGCAGATGCTTCTGCTTCTTCGGGAGTCTCGGTGACTTCCGCTTTAGCCTCATCCGCCTGTTGAGCCTCCTGATCCGTTTCGACCTGTTCGACAAAAGATGCCGCCAAATCTTCCACGCTCAGTGGGCCTCGTACTTGATTGTTTTCTGCTCCCGATTGTTCAGCCGGAGCCTCGCTAATAACTGTTTCTGCCATAATTTCTGCGTTTGTTGTAGAGTTCGCACTCTCTT
>FUFK010040630.1_pt1 | contig 30857 bp, 28 predicted proteins | sample 1021851 | NCBI WGS metagenome assembly FUFK01 (sample SAMEA51879418, study PRJEB19060) | metagenome | reverse complement strand
AACGGCAACAACGATTTCTCCGCTTCCCTGGGTTTTTTCCCAAGCCTTGAGGGCTGAAATATCGGCATTTTCCTTGCCGCCCTGTTTACCTGTGTTATTGAGCGCCCATTGCTCGGAAAACTCAGGATCGTTTGGATAGGCATTCGATCGGGCACCGGTACGTACCGCACGTCTGAGCGGCGATACGGCAGGGTCATCGAGACTGATTTCCATTACCGGCTCTGCATAAACTACAAGATCGGACATCCGGCGGTATTCGCCTGCAACCTCATCGGCTGTTACTCCGTCCAGGTCATCAATGGCGTAGAGCCCGCTGACTGATTCAATCTTGTCTTCAATGCGGTCATTGTGTGAGGAAACTATTCGGCGAATTTGATCCGGAGTAACATTACTGTCAAAACGCACCAGGACTTCGGGTTCGGATTCATAATTTTCACGACGAAGTGTTACTGTTCTCTGATTTGCGTTCCTGAAGGCAATATCACCGTCCTGAAGGGCGGCTCTCCAACGATCAATCTGCCCGAGGATTGCAGCCAGCGCTACAAGAACTGATGCTATACCGATATTTATCCAGATATTTCCGCGATTCATAAAGTTTCCTCCACGATTTTACCCACGGATGATATGATTTCGCCCGTTAAAGCCAACCAAACGAAGCTGGTATTTATCGGCACGATATTCGTAATCGTGGCCGGAGGCCCTGAGCCGGATCATCCAGCCGGTAGAAATCATCTGCGCGGCCATTTCTTCCGGAACCGCGGCACCCAGCGACATATCGGGAAAATCTTTTTCGGTCACACCAACCACTTCAATCTCATCAGTGGAAATACCGAGCCTTGCGGCCAAATCAACGATTGCAGCTTCGGCGGCCGATTCCTTATCAAATTTCATATTCTCAATATTAATTCTGAACCTGGCAAAAGAAATAGTCAATGAATTTGGGCAGCTGCGCGGCGGTTGCGCATGGCTTGAAGAATTGCGATTTCTATTGCGGCAGGCAGTATATATGTCGAGCAGGCAATACCGAGAATCGCTCCGGTTATGTACCGGCTGGCAAAAGTATTTTCCCAAATACCGAGAATAGTCAGCGACCAATCCAGCAAAATGGGTATCATCGAGGCAAACAGCCAAAATCTTGGCAGCGGCTCGACGTTATCAATCCGCCGCCAGAGTGGATAAATCACAAGTCCGATGAGTAACCCCGTATATACACCGAAACAACGTGAGCAGACAGCAAGCTGATGTCCGAATAAAAAGAAAGAGCGTTCAGGAATTTGGTGGCAGATAAAACCAAACAGGCCGTATATCGGCTTCGACAGCCAGCCGGCACCGGCCGCAGCCGAGAGCGGCGGAAAAAGAATCGCTCCCAACCACAGAACAACCGCCGTGACTGCCGTAAACCATACAAAACGGCTTCTCTGCAGAATCATTGACTTGTCATCCGGAGATAAGTAACGGCGATAACCGGTTTTCATTTTTTCATGTTCGGCATTTTGTCAGCTCCCGGCACCGGTGGTTTTCTCTACCAGTTTTTGTTCGGTCTCGAGAATATGCTGTGTTGTTTTGATTACCGTATCTGGATTAAGCGAAATGGAAGTAATACCCTTTTCAACCAGGAAATCCGCAAACTCCGGATAATCTGACGGAGCCTGTCCACAGATGCCGATTTTCTTTCCGTTGCGTTTGGCGGCGGCGATAGCCATTTCGACCATCTTCTCAACTGCGGGATTGCGCTCGTCAAAGAGATGGGCAACCATTTCCGAATCGCGATCAAGCCCTAGAGCAAGCTGCGTCAGGTCATTGGAACCAATCGAATATCCATCAAAAACTTTCAAAAAATCGTCCGCTATAACTACATTGGCAGGCAATTCGCACATGGCATAGATTTCAAGCCCGTTTTCGCCCTGCACCAAGCCATATTCCGCCATCAGCTTAATGACGCGTTCGCCCTCTTCCACTGTCCGGCAAAAAGGAATCATGGGTTTGATATTGGTCAGTCCCATATCCTCACGTGCACGAAGCAGCGCAAGACATTCGAGGCGAAAACCCGGCCTGTAGCGCTCATCATAATAACGTGATGCTCCACGAAAGCCTATCATTGGATTTTCTTCGGCCGGTTCGAATTCCCGCCCTCCGATGAGCATTGCATATTCATTCGATTTGAAATCGGACATTCGGACAATGACCGGCTTCGGGTAAAATGCGGCAGCGATACGGCCAACGCCCTCGGCAAGCGAACGAATGAAAAACTCTTTCGGGTCTTCCTCGAGAATACGGTTTGCTATCTCTTCGATGTCTTCGCGGCGGCGCAAGTTAGGATAATTTACAAGCGCCATAGGATGAATGCCGATATGGTTATTGATAATAAATTCAAGCCTTGCGAGCCCGACACCGTCATTCGGTAATCTGGAAACAACAAAAGCGTGATCGGGATCGCCCACGTTCATCATAATCTGCGTTTTCGGGCGGATATCATCGCGAATTTTAAGTTTCGTAACCTTAAAATCTATTTTTCCGTAGTAAACGTTGCCGATGTCGCCCTCAGCGCAGGAAACCGTAATCTCCATTCCGTTTTTGATTTTTTCTGTAGCGTTTCCGGTGCCCACAATGCAGGGGATTCCTAGTTCACGGCTGATGATCGCGCTGTGGCAGGTACGACCGCCACGTTCGGTTACTATGGCGGCAGCCCGCTTCATTATCGGCTCCCATGCAGGATCCGTCATTGTCGTGACCAGAATTTCGCCTTCTTTGAAACTACTGAGCCGTGACGGGTCGAGAAGAACATGAGCAGTACCGGAGCCGATTTTCTGCCCGACGGCGACTCCGGAAGTCAACGGCGCACCGTGGATACCCGTCAGTTCATAGGTTTCTATATATTGCTCATCTTTTTGCGTATGAACGGTTTCAGGACGAGCCTGTAGTATGAATAACTCGCCGGTAATACCGTCCTTTGCCCATTCGATATCCATTGGCTGCGGCTTGCCGGCAAGTCCCGAAAAATGATCTTCGATTGCACAGGCCCATTTGGCCAATTGCAGCACCTCGAAGCCCGCGAGACAGAATCGTTTTCTCTGCGATTCGACGACAGGCCGAACCTGCGTGCCGGCTCCGTCATCGGCAAAAACCATTTTTACTTCCTTGACCCCTAATTTTCGCGTGATAATCGGCCGAAAGCCTTGTTTCAGCGTCGGTTTGAAAACAATCCATTCATCAGGCGTCGCCATTCCTTGTACAATCGCTTCACCAAGTCCCCAGGCACCGTTTATCACTACAACGTCACGAAAACCGCTCTCTGTGTCCAGGGTAAACATAACGCCGGAACAGGCACCATCGGAACGCACCATCGGCTGCACCCCGATCGAAAGTGAAATGTCGAAATGGTCGAAACCTTTGGCTTCCCTGTAGGAAATTGCCCTGTCCGTCCACAGCGATGCATAGCATTCGCGGCAAGCCTGAATAAGCCTTGCCTCGCCGCGAACATTCAGCAAAGTATCCTGTTGACCGGCGAATGAAGCATCCGGCAGGTCCTCGGCAGTGGCTGAAGAACGTACCGCAACCTCGAAATTACGCTTGCCTATTCGCTTGCCCAAGCGATGATAGGCGTCTATGATGGCGGCCTCAACCTCAACCGGCATGGGAGTTTCCAAAATCATGGAACGGGCCTTAGACCCGACTTCTGCCAGTCTCTCAACATCGTTTACATCCAATCCCTTCAGCAATTTTCGTAATCTTTCACGAAGGCGATCAGTTTCCAAAAGCCGGTCATAGGCGTAACTGGTAGTTGAAAATCCATCAACGGCACGAACTCCCTGTCCGGTAAGTTCGCGAAACAATTCCCCGAGACTGGCACATTTTCCGCCGACAACGGCCACATCGCCAGCCCCGATTTGACTGAAATCAAGAACCAAGGGTTTCAGACTGTCCATAAACAAATACCTGATTTTTTTCCGCTCAATAAATTATCTGTCTTCAGGCAGCTGCTTGCGCTGAAGTACTATCCTCAGGCAAATCTCCGCAATCCTGCCTGAAATGCCGCCGCATTTTAGGATTGACGGTTTCGATAAGTTCGCGACGCGTCAAAGTTTTCAGCGGCTTGCCGATATAAATTTTTCCCATCTTTTCCAGCCGTTTTTCAGACAAAAGCCCCGAGAACATAAACAGCGGATAGGTAAAATTCGGACCATTGAGACGCCGTAATTTATAGAGCCACATCACAAGGCTGCCGATACGCCAGGCTGTCGGTCCCCACCAACTGTATTGGCCGGGGCGTAAATTCATCTTCCAGCATTTCATCATGAGTTGCCACTGCAGCGGCGTAAGCTGCCTTGTTTGCGTTACGCCCTTCTCCATTTCCATCCTTGTATCGTGAAGAGGCGTAAAGATCGATGGTATAAGAAATGCGAAAAGCCCGCGTCGTTCCATTTCGTAAACCAGATCGAGAGTTTCCATAATATCTTCATCTGTTTCGTCCGGATTGCCGACAATTAGCGTCATGGCCGGGAACCAGTTATTTTCATTCAAAACCCGAAGGCCCTCGAGTACGACGCTCGGCCAGTAATCAATAGAGAAAGGTACAGCTTTGCCAGGCATTATCTTTTTGGCCATACGCACCGAGCCTGTTTCAAGTCCGATCAATGGTGCGAGCGCTTTTTTCTCCGGGTGAGAACTTAAATACGGGAAATGGATCGGGCTCTTTGGCAGGAGAATTTTGGAAAGCTCCCTGATTAGTATCGGATCGACAACCGCAGGAGCAATTGTCGCATGGCTGAGAACGTGCTGTTCGACGCCCGGCGTATTTACTACGTCTGAATACAGATCCAGGAGAGCTTCGCGATTGGGAAAATAAAAGGGTGTATCGGTATGGACTTGTCCCCAGATAAACATATCCTCGGTGGCAAGAGAGATCTGTTTATTACCTTCGCGTACATTCGCACGCACTGCTTCCATTATTCGCTCCTTTGGAAGATCAATCTGCGGGTTAAGATCCGGAACACAGAACTTGCAGCGACGTCCGCAACCGGTCGTCATCTCGACGACGCCAAACGTTGTCCTGGAATCCGGGAAAAGTATCGCATTGCGATCTACGGGGTGCTTTACTTCGATCTCACGGGGAAGATCTTCGCCTGCTATGGCCTTGCGAAATAGTTCCATAGCATCTTGTGATTCGCTTCGCCCTTCTACGACGCAGTCAACGCCTAGTTCCTCGAAAGTATCGGTTTGTATAATCTGCCATCCGCCGGAACCGCCGACTATAACCTTGAAATTATCCCGGAAAGGGTTTGACTTGATCATTGCAAAAAGCTGCCGTGCATAATGTGAATTTATCGGCATCCTTGATGAGCCGAAGATTGAGGTATAGACACCGGCAGCAAAGGTTACTCCCAGCGGATTATGTGTTGAAACGGCAACTACCCGCGTTTCGGGACCAATAAATTTTTGCAGATCGTCAGGATAACAGGCGACGATGTCATCACGCGAATAAACACGCCGGAGAGAAGTTTCTACCAGTCGCACTCCGGCCGGCATATACCTGGCCGAGCCGTCCGGATTCCGCTCAACCTCACGCCATTTCGGATACTTGCGATTGAGAATACCCTCAAGCCATATTGGCAGGCTGGCCATTGCCATTTGGATGAAATACCCGGCGTGATCAATAGATTCAGTAAGCGGTGCGGTCAGTACTATTAGTTTCCCCCGACTTGCAACCTTTTCGGTAGAAACCGCCGCAACACTTTCATGAGTAAGCACTCCGACGTTAGATGACATATTAGCCTCTCCCGATAAGTAAAATTAAGAAAACGTAGAGAATAAAGGCTGTATCAACGAAATTATTCCGCTTACCGGTAGTTTCTGAACCTGAATTTGCCCGATGTGCCGGGTATCAAAACCGAATTACCGCGTCAGGGCCTCCCTCTACATGAACGGTGTCAACAAAACGTATGCATTTGCTCTCGGTCGTCATTACAACGGAATGCGTCCGCTTACCGGTACCGAAAAATCGTACTCCGCGAAGCAAAGCTCCATCCGTTACTCCCGTTGCGGCAAAAATAATCTTTTTGCCGGGAGCCAGGTCATTGGTATCGTAAACTTTATCCGGATCGTTGATACCCATTTCTTTGAGCCGCGCCATTACTTTTTCAGCAGGTGGAACTTTTGTCCGGTCTATACCCAGACGTTCCGGATCGAAAACCAGTTTCGCCTGAATCTCGCCATTCAGGCACTTCATTGCTGCGGCCGTTATAACGCCCTCCGGAGCTCCGCCGATTCCCATCAGAGCATGTATGTTTGTTCCGGCGACAGCCGCCGAGATACCTGCCGAGAGGTCACCGTCAGAAATTAACCGGATACGTGCCCCGGAAGCCCTGACATCGGCAATCAATTGTTTATGCCTCGGACGGTCAAGGCATATTACTGTTAAGTCTTCTACATCACGTCCGAGCCGCCGTGCAATATTCTTAAGATTTTCCTGGACAGGAGCCTCAATATCGACGGCGCCGCGGCATGACGGCCCGACCACTATCTTGTCCATGTAAATATCCGGAGCATTCAAAAGGCCTCCCCGCTCCGCCGCCGCCAAAACCGCAATTGCGTTATTGGCACCTAATGCACAAAGATTCGTCCCCTCGAGCGGATCAACAGCAATATCTACTTCCGGGAAATCCTTCCGCGCCTCATCCGGAAATATCCCGCCCCCGACTTCCTCGCCTATATAAAGCATTGGCGCCTCATCCCGTTCACCTTCGCCGATTACTATTCGGCCTCGCATTGGGACGGTATCCATTATTCGTCGCATTGCCTCGACCGCAACATGATCGGAATGTTTGCGGTCGCCTTGACCCATTGTTTTGGCTGCCTCGATGGCTGCCGCTTCCGTTACGCGCAGAAAATCTAAAGACAATTCCCGTTCGGCTTTCATAATGTTTTCAGAGTATCTCAAAATTTTATTGATTTTATAGGATTTATTTATCCAGGCATTCTATCACTTGTCAGGCCCGATTTGACAAGTTATGCTCGGAATATTACGGTTTTATTTTGGATTTTTAGCCATTTACTCAGGAGTTTTGCCCTAAAATGACATATATCGTTACCGAACCTTGCGTGGATTGTAAATATACTGACTGCGCGGCTGTTTGCCCGGTAGAGGCATTTCATGAGTTGCCCGATAAGCTGCTCATCAACCCTGATACCTGTATTGATTGTGACGCGTGCTTGCCGGAATGCCCTGTAGAAGCGATATTTTCTGATATGTCAATACCAGAAGAATATCTGCCCTGGCTTGAAATAAATAAAGAAGCAGAAAAATATCCGATTATCTCGACAAAGCAGCCGGCACTCTTCGGACCCAACTGCAAAGGCCAGCCGGAATAGCCGGGCCGGCGGCAAATTACTATAAGATAAGAAGTTATGAGAACGCAGCGGCCGTCCGAGAGTGCCCGGACGCTGCGTGGCTCGTAACTCTTTTTTTATAGTTTTATAAGTTATTGCTCCCTTTGCCTTCAGGGCTTTAACTTATTAACCCTATTTGGTAATAATGTGCAGTTCTAATTAAACTCTATTATTTGCAGTTAATCTCTGATTTTCAGTTTAATTTTTATGGTCATAAATCTAGCCGATCCCAAACAAATAAAAAAACCGCCGGTCAGGTGCGATGAATGTGACCGCGAAGTAACGCATTACAATACCTTTATTTCACCGCGAAATGAGGTTAAAAATGTCTGCTGGGAATGCCTGCAGCGAAAGGAAAAGGGCTTTTTCGCCCGTCCGGGCTTTGGTCGGGGCTCAAGACGCGGCTTTATCCCAAGATAACGGCCCGATTTATCAGGAAAGATTGAAATGATTGAGAGTCAGGCATCGAGTTTATGACCTTAATGCGCATCACTGAATACCCGGCCGCAGTTCTCGCGGAACGTGGAAAGCCCGTTGAAACCTTTGATGAAAAGCTTGTGGAGCTATGCTCCGATATGTTTGAAACAATGTATGCGGCAGAAGGCGTAGGACTCGCGGCTCCGCAAATCGGACTGGGGCTCCGGCTATTTGTAATGGATTGCGACGGGATCAAACTTATTGCGGCTAATCCGGAGATTATTGAAGTCGAAGGTGAACAAACCGGTCCGGAGGGATGCCTTTCCGTCGGTAAAGTTCCGGCCGTGCTTTCGCGTCCTTTTGCCGCAACTCTACGGGCACAGGATGAACATGGAAATTGGTTCGAACGGCGTGCTGAGGGTTATGCTGCACGTGCATTTCTGCATGAAACCGATCACTGCAACGGCATTCTTTTCATCGATCACCTGCCGCGTCTGCGTAGAGAAATGGTTATCAGAAAGTTTCGAAAAGAAAAAACACGAAGATAGCCGGCTCTGCCGGGGCCGCCCATTCAAACTTTTGCAAAAATACTACGAAAGATTTCGCCGCCTTTCGCCTCAACGGCCTTTTCACGTTCACTTTTTACCGGAAATGGATTTTCGGTAACTCCGAGTTCAGTAAATTCTTTGTTTTCACGAAAAAGACCAAACATTTCGTCGGCCAAAAACTCAATATCGGTCTGAATGAAAACCTGTCCGCCTGTTTGCAGATTTTCAGCCAGGGTTGCGACCATCATCGGATTGACCATTCGTCTTTTCGAATGTTTTTTCTTGAACCATGGGTCAGGAAATTGAATTGTTGCCATTTGAAGCAGACCTTTTGGAATTGATTCGAGAATATGCGAAAGCCAAAGCATCGCATTGCAAAAAACATAGGCCAGATTACCCAGCCCCGCCTCTTCCGCAATTCTATTTGCCTCTTCAACCAATGGTTTGCGAATTTCAATACCAAGATAATTCCAATCCGGCCGTGCTTCGGCCATCCGCAGAAGAAAACGCCCGCGGGCACAGCCAATGTCTATTAAAAGCGGCTTTTCCGGCTCCGCAAATATGCGTTCTACGTCCAATGGTTCAGGTGGTTGGCGATAGAAAGGTGCCAACGGATTTACATGCTGATGAACTCGAACCCCAGCCATAAATTGCTATGCCTTGCCAAAAATCCGAAAAATAGTGAAAACAGACTCCGCAATAAAAACCGCAACTGACAAAATGCCGGTTAATTCAACCATTTTGCCTGCACTACGCGGATCTGAGGATGAATTTCCGGGAATCTGAAAGAATCCATATACCGAGCCGGCAACAAATCCACCCAGATGGGCGAAATTATCGACAAACTCATATGCGATAAGGCCAAAGGCAGCTATAAATCCAATATTTATAAGCATTGTTTTCAGAAAATCAGGCGGGAGCTGACGCCGGCGCCGATAGCCGTAAATCGCAAGATATCCGATCAATCCCATAATTCCGCCGGATGCCCCGACGCTGGTTGACTCCGGAAGAAAGAAAATACTGAAAATGCCGCCCGAGATAACGGAAAGCAGAAATACCATTGCCAGATGCGCCCGATTGGAAAGATATTCCATCAGACTACCAAATCCGTAAAGAGCCTGAGTGTTAAAGTAGATGTGAAGCAGCCCGCCATGCAACGTAGCACCGGTTAGAATCCGCCAATATTCACCATCTTTGATAACGAGTGACTTGACCAGGCCGGCCCTAGCCACAGATAACTCCAAACCCGCCATTAGCTGAGCAAGAAACACAGCCGCAATGGAAAAAACAAAAATGTAGGTATAGATTGGCCGCGTTCCCGCAGCCCGTCGGGCAAATTCTATCGCTTCGGGCGACGGTATCACATCCTCGGCAGACAGCGTCTTCGAATAATAAAGTCCATAAATTCCTGCTATGAAAAAAAAGAGCCCGAGAACGAAAAAAAGACTGCGAAAAAGTATGGAAAAATCAGGTTCGACCCCAGCTAACCCAAATAATATCAGCCAGATAAGATGAACGGCGACCAGAAAACCGCCTATTCCGGTTGCCCAAAGAGATTTTCGGCGAATGGACCGGCGCTGTTCGGCAACATACTCCTCAATGGTCATCTTCGGAGTATCTTCTTCCTCAATAATAGGTTCGAATGGCATTTGTTGGAGACGGGAAAGTTGTCAATAAGGCTAACAGGATAATTACATCGCCAGACCACCGTCAGCCTGGATAACCTGCCCGGTTAAGTATCTGGCCGCAGGAGATAGCATAAAGCAAGCAATTTCAGCAACTTCCGCCACAGTCCCGAGCCTACCAAGCGGAATTTGGGATAAAATTTTCTCACGATATTCGGCGTTCATCTCGCCCGCCATTTCGGTCTCGATCAAGCCAAGTGCGAGGGCATTTACGGTGATCTTTCGGCTGGCCACCTCTTTTGCCAACGCTTTGGTCAGGCCTATCATTCCGGCTTTCGACGCGGAATAATTTGTCTGCCCAAGCATTCCGACGACACCCGAGATTGATGAAATATTGAGGATCGAACCGCCATCATCGTTTTTCATCAGATGTCGCAGGGCAGCTTTTGAAAAATTCCATGCACCCTTCAGATTCGTGTCTATGACCGAATCCCAATCCTCTTCTTTCATTCTAAGTATTAATTGATCCCGTGTTATCCCGGCATTATTAACCAGAAAATTAAGACCGCCGAACTCTATTGAAGCAGCTTTTACAAACTCAGCCGAAGCTTCAGTATTGGCAACATCACATTGTGCTGCATATGTTTTGACTCCCAGATGGCCAAGTTCATCGCAGAGTCTTTCCGCTTCTTCAGAGCTTTTGGCGTAGTTAAACGCAACGTTTGCACCACGTTTTGCCAACTCAAGCACTATCGCGCGGCCTATACCACGTGTTCCACCCGTAATAATTGCAGATTTACCTGCAAAATCCTTTTCACTCAATTCTGTTTGCTCCTCTAAATTAATCCAGTAAAGTAATTCAGATATCCAAGTTTTGATTCTAGATATCACAGACTACTACGTCAAAAGCAGGCTGGACAATCCTGCAGACGTTTGCATATCATCAGCCGGAGATGTTGCATACGGATCTATTCAGGCCCGACAATTTAAAGGACGCCAGCAAACCGGCTTTTCAAATCGAGAGAGGTAACACATGCGCAGGAGTCAACGCGGCAATTCTCGAATATCTGGTAAATAATTTACCCGGCTCAGGCCAATTGCGCTTTCTTGATGTGCCGTGTGGAGACGGCTCATTTCTCCTTTCCGCAAAGCGACTATTTCCTTTATCGGAAGTAGTTGGTGCCGATATCGAACCGCAGACGAATAAGCCCGGCAAACCGGACAAATTCTGTAAATTCGACGCTGCCCGCCAACGCCTGCCCGAAAATATCGGTAAATTTGATGTCATAACATCAATCAGCGGCATAATGGAATTTGGAAATACTCAATTTTTTCTGTCTAATCTTTGCGATTTGTTAAAAGATAGCGGGATATTGATTATTTCGAACGATAACCTGATCTCCGTACGTGACAGGCTTTTATATTTGCTTTTTGGCAGAACGGGCCAGTATCCGGGCATCGCTTCCAGAAACAATCCGACATGGAAACCAATCCCGATTGCAGCCCTTTTACGGCTCGCAATAGAAGCCGGCCTCGAACCGGTTAATCTTTTCTTCGTTTTGCCGGGCAGATCTGAATTTCTTTGGAGCCCAATAGCAATACCTGTTTATTGCATTCAGATGATTTATGATAAGTTATCGGGTTTTGATGCCCGTAATGAATTCGGATTTAGATTACATCCGCTGATATCTCTTTACTCAAGGCACTATTTCATCACGTGCCGGAAAAGGACTCTTACCGAAATTGGGGAAAATCGCTCTGGTTCCAACGCTAAATGATGAAAAAATGGTATTCCCCGGCTTTATGGCAGCACGCGTTTTATTGATTGCCCGTAAATAATGCAGCAGATGCCGTCCGCCAAATGCAATCCGCGGCAGTTCCAACTTATCTAAGTTGTTAATTTCCTGCAAAGCACCGGCAGGAGGCCGGGTAGTGACTGCGTAATGAATTCCGAGCTCTCTGATAATGCGTTTTGTCGTCAGATCATAAGCTCCATATGGGTAGGCAAATGTTTTAGGCCGCTCCCCTATATTTTTAGCTATAGCCTCTATGGAATCCGCAATTAAGAGCCTCTGTTGTTTTTCATTCAGGCGATTATGGTGCACGTGTTGATGCGAATGGCTTCCTATTTCCCATCCGAGTGCTTTTAACTTTTTCAATTCATCCCACGAAAGCATTGCAGCGGGCAATTTTTCTCCGGCTTCTTCCCAAACGACAGATTTTTTTCCGATGTCGGAAGTAATTACAAAAACCGTCGCCGGAGCCTGGAACTCACTCAAAATAGACTCGGCGGCTATCAAATTATCCCGATATCCGTCGTCGAATGTAATTACTGCGGTTTTTGGTTGAGGAAATAAAAATGCTTCCGTAAGAGTGGAAAATCTGTATCCAAGAGATTTCAGAAAAGCAAGTTCAAAGCGCAGGAGTTTTGGCGATGTAAAAAGTCCGCGAATTGCCGCGCCTTTGGGTGGATAACCAATCCTGTGCAATCCGAGAATCAATGGGCATAAGGTGTTTTGATGCATAATTTAGCCTTCCGTGCCCTTTGATTTATTGTCCCGGATATACAATTCCGCTTGAGAGCCGTCAGGCTCGCGGAATATAAAATCTGCGAACACAATCTCTAAAAGGGCCGGAATTCAGGCTAAATTTATTTACATTTCTTTACAATCGGATGATTCGGAATTTGCAAGCAGAAATATTCTGAAAATTATGTAAGACTTTTACCGATAAAAACTTTTTTAACTGGCAGATTTTTGGCTGGACTGATTTTTAAAACTGTCCAAAATTTTTGCTTTTTTTTTGGGCTTTGTTTTGATACCAACTTGTTAGAAAAAATTAACCGCATAAAAGCGGAAATCGGAGGGCGGGCGGCAAGGCCCCGTCCTCCGATCTCCGCGTTAGACCTTCTTCCACAGTTCCCCAATCCAATGGAAGAGGCCGGCTTCGTAGTAACCATTTTGAGATTATATTGAATCCTGTTAGCCGGCAATCAATCTATTTCTGATTTATATGTAAGAATTATGCTTATTTTCTTGTAGGTGTTTGTCCTACAATCCGGTTTTTAAATTAACCGATTTTCCAGACAATACCTTGTAATTTCTGCATTATTCGCTAGTCCGGTTTTTTCAAGTATTCGTGATCGATAAGTACTTACGGTTTTTACACTTAGATACAGTTCTTCCGCGATTTCCGAAACCGATTTGCCGGCACCAATCGAGACAAATACCTCAAATTCGCGATCAGACAGTCTCTTGTGCGGTTCGTCTTCGTAACCGGCTTGAATATAGCCTGCCAGCAATTCCGCAACTTCAGGGCTTAAATATTTCTGCCCGCGAAATGAATGTTTGATTGCATGCACCAATTCTCCCGGTGCCGTTTCTTTTGTCAGATATCCGCTGGCTCCGGCCCGCAGTACACGCAAGGCATACTGATCGCTCGGATGCATACTTAAAATCAAAACCGGCAGGTTCGGTTCCATTTCCCGGATTTCTTTCAGAGTCTCCAAACCATTGCGTCCCGGCATTGTAATGTCAAGCACGACAACGTCTGCCCGGATTGATCGCAGCATTCTGAGCACCTCGTCGCCGCTTGCGGCTTCACCAACAACTTCAATCCCCGGATCGGAATTAAGTATTTGTACAAGCCCATGCCGGACTATCGTATGGTCATCTGCAATTATTACCTTTATCATGACTTTTTATTTGTGTTCTGCTTTTTGTTTTCATCGTTAATTTCGAATTCAACGATGGTTCCCGAAGTGCGTCCGGGCATGATCCTGAGTGTTCCGCCAGCCAATCGTGCCCTTTCCCGCATTCCGATAATTCCCATCTTTCCGGAACCGAAGATTGCTTCCTCAGTTATGCCTTTTCCGTTATCCTCGACCCTTATCCGCGAAATGGCATCTTCTTTTTCTACTGAGACCAACACTTCGGTTGCCTGCGAGTGTCGTGCGGCATTTGTCAAAGCCTCCTGAATTATCCTGAAGGCGGCTACGCTTGATTGATGGTCAATATCTATCTGTTCGTCAGATGCAAAAAAACGGCACTTGATACGCGTATTTCTCTCGAATTCGTTTGCAAGCCATTCGACGGCGGCTATCAAGCCAAAGTCATCCAGCACCGGCGGACGCAGTTCGGTTGCGATCCGGCGAACTGTTGCAATCGTAGTGTCTATATTTTCGGCGATTTTTTCTAAATCACTTTCACAATGCTGTGCAAAATCCGGTTTTGCAGCCTGTTGCACCTTTTGTTTGAGAAAATAAACGTCCATCTTTAATCTGGTAAGAAGCTGTCCGAGTTCATCGTGAATCTCCATAGCGATGCGCTTTTGCTCATTTTCGCGGACGGCTTGCTGATATTGGCTAAGCTGACGGAGCTGCTCGCGGGAATCCTTCAATTCCTCCGCTCCAATCCGCAAGCGTTCAGTAAGGTAGGCAAGAATCACGCCCTCAGAAATGAAGACGCTTATCCGGAGCAGTTCTTCAATCGAACCGTTGAATGTATAAAACGGCGGGATATAGTAGTAATCAATCATCAGCCCGCCAAGTACTGAAACTATGATCGCGGGCAACATACCGCCCAGCCAGGCAGTAACAACAATAGCTGCAAGAAAAAGAGGAGCCGTTACGGGACGATCAACAAGCCGCCACAGACCGCCTGTTATCAGATGTGCGGAAAGCAGTATGAGAAGCACCGCCAAAACCCGCAGCGGCCAGTTAAGCGTCTGGAAATACTTCCTTATTCTAAAAAGCATTTCTGAATAACTGACAAAAACACCGGCGCTGGGGTCGCACGGATTATTTTTGCTATTTTAACGCTTCACGTTGGATAGTGAAAAGCTGTTTGATGCCGTTTTCGGCCAAAGTGAGCATTTGGTCCATTTGCTCGCGGCTGAAGGGTTCGCGTTCGGCAGTACCTTGTATTTCAATAAACTTTCCGGAGCCTGTGCACACAATGTTCATATCTACTTCGGCCTCAGAATCTTCAGCATAGGCAAGATCCAAAACAGGTGTACCTTCGATGATTCCGACGCTAACTGCTGCTACTTCCGTTAAAATCGGCGAACTTTTTATAATTCCGTTCGAAAGCAGTTTACGGCAAGCAAGGGCAAGTGCGACATAGCCACCGGTTATTGAGGCACAGCGCGTCCCGCCGTCGGCCTGGATTACGTCACAATCAACATAAATCTGACGCTCGCCTAATAATTTTAGATCTACTACGGCGCGGAGACTGCGGCCGATAAGTCGTTGAATTTCCTGTGTTCGTCCGGATGGCCGTTGCAATTCACGCTGTGTACGGATATTTGTTGCTCGCGGGAGCATCGCGTATTCTGCAGTAACCCAACCGGTTCCTTTACCGCGTAGAAATTGAGGCACGCGGTCTTCTACCGATGCGGTACAGATTACCTTCGTCCCTCCGATTTCAATCAACGCCGAGCCTTCCGCATATGGCGAAATATTTGGCGTTATTCTTGCTGTCCGCATTTGATCCGCCGCCCGCGAATCTATTCGAATATATGTCATAAACAGAAAATGGCAATCAATGGGTTTTATGGCTGTTTTTTTTAAGTTTTTAACTCGACAGCCTCAAGTTTTGAAGGCTTGGCACCGAGAAATCGTTCTGCGACGCGGCTAAAACGCTCCGCTGCATCAGTTACGTAAAAATGATCAAGGTCATCGCAGAGCGTCCGCCGCTCCGGCACTTCCCGATTGCTCGACAGGCCCGTCGTCTCCAAGATATTTTTCACTTCTTCGGCGGCCGCTTCGCCCGAATCTATGAGAATAACATTTTTGCCCACCGTTTGCTGTATGGCCTCTCTCAAAATGGGGTAGTGAGTACACCCGAGAACCAGAGCATCAGGGGAAAACCCGCGCATAGGGGCCAGATACCGCTCAGCAATGGAAAAGGTCTCGGGTTCGGCTGTCCAACCCTCTTCGGCCAACGGGACAAATAACGGACAGGAAATCTGTAAAACCTCGGCATCCTCGGACGCCCTTCGGATTGCTTCTACGTAAGCATTGCTTGCAACAGTAGCCTCGGTAGCAATAACTCCAATCCTCGGACTTCTGCCGCTCTCGGAAAATAGAGAAACAGCCCTTCGCCCGCCCGGCCCGATAACGCCGATTACTTCAATTCCCAATTTTTGCCGGATTTTTGGTAAAGCCAATGCTGAAGCCGTGTTACAGGCCACGACTAAGAGTTTTATCCCGTGCGAGGCCAAAAACATCGAATTCTCAAGGGCATAGCGCTCGACCGTCTCCAGCGACTTTGTCCCATAAGGTACTCGGGCCGTATCACCAAGATAAATAAAATGCTCGCGAGGCAATCTCTCGTGCAATGCACGATAAACAGTCAACCCACCGACGCCGGAATCAAAAATTCCTATCGGTAAATCTTTCGTTTCAAATGTGATATTTATCGGTTCAGTCACAAAGTTTTGAGAATATTGCCGCGCCGGACAAAATGTCAATTCAAGATCAACTCAATCGTATTTTTGAACTTATTTGTAAATATTATGGCCCGCGGTCATCTGTTTTTGCCATTTGCAATAGATGTTGCGGAAGATGTAGGCGGTCTGATGATCGTGGCTTCGAATTGAAGCACCTGATAAATCTATAATTTATGAGATGAACGGGCGGCGAATTGGCAGTATGTGGTGGAGGCGGTGGGAATCGAACCCACATCCAAAGGCCTACGATCAGTGGAATCTACACGTTTAGCCGATTCACTCAAATATTTCGCCGCCCGACAAGCAGATGAACCGGCAAGACCTTGTCGGCAGCTAGCCCGGCTTGTATTTGAGATACCGCCGCGGGCTTAGGCGGCATCCGAGCCTAAACTGAGTTATGCCTTGACGGGTCGCTTCAGGCAGACTTCCCGCAAGACATCGCTGTTGCTAAATTTAATTAGGCAGCGAGAGCCAATTCTTCGTTGGCATTTGTGTTTCTTTCAATGTTTTAACGAGCTATTGAAAGCAAGCCCGACGTGCATCCAAAGATCATCCAAGCCCCTGTCGAAGCCTGTCGCCCCCAATAAGGGCAGTTGTCCGCTCAAACGCTAAAGAAGCGATTGATCAGAATACATTAATTTGATGAAAAACTAAAGTTATAGGTTTTCCGGCAGATTGTTCAGGGCAAATCTTTGTTTCCCCAACGCCAACGCGGCGGTTCGCCTTTAAGCCAGGCAATAAATACGGTTAAGGACGTCAGGAGCAGCGTTGTAAAAATAAACCTAATAAAAGTTTTATCGGGAGGAAACAAAAAAGCAACCGCTAACATCCCGGCTATGTATGCTGAAATAACAACCCATCCCTGCCATGTTTTTGGAGGCCCCCAGCCCCAACCATACCGCTTTGCCGGAAACCAGTATTTTTGCTCTTGATTATTCATTTGGCAGCTTTGCCGGCAGTTACCGGAGTCGGATATTTTGCCGTCCAACAGGCATTGCAGGTCGTCCCGGCATCAAACCCGATAGCAGCCAGCATTCCCTCCAGTGAAAGATAACCTACGCTATCTGCACCAATAAAACGACTTATCTTCCCGATATCGGTGTTATCAAAATCCGTGCTAAACCGCGCTGCAATTAATTCTTCACGGCTTGGCGTATCGACACCATAATAACACGGAGAGATAGTCGGCGGACAGGAAATTCGCAAATGCACCTCTTTGGCTCCGGCGTCGCGCACCATTTCGACAATTTTTTTAGAAGTAGTTCCACGAACAATCGAATCATCCACAAGAACAACGCGGCGTCCCTCAATCAGATCCCGAATCGGATTGAGTTTTAAACGAACTCCGAATGAACGAATAGACTGTGAAGGTTCGATAAAAGTACGACCTACATAATGATTACGGATTATAGCCTGGCGATAACTTATGCCGGACTGCGTCGCATATCCGATTGCGGCAGCGACGCCAGAATCAGGCACAGGTACTACCAAATCAGCATCTGCCGGCTGTTCAATAGCCAGTTGCCTGCCCATTTTGTGCCTTGATTCATTGACAGATCGTCCGAAAATAATGGAATCCGGCCGTGAAAAATAAACATGTTCAAAAGTACAAAATGCTCGGCGCGTCTCGCGAAATGGCCGCATTGACCGGAGCCCTCCGGAATCGATGATCAGCATCTCGCCAGGCTCAACTTCGCGAACATATTCCGCATCTATCAAATCAAAAGCACAGGTTTCCGAAGCTACGCACCAGGCATCATTGATTTTCCCGAGCACCATCGGCCGAAATCCCCGAGGGTCACGCACGGCAATCAACGAATCCAGTGTCAGAAACAGCAATGAAAAAGCGCCTTCGGTTTCTGCCAGAACACTTGTAATTGCTTCGACGACATTGTTAGCCGGCGTTCGGGCAATGCTGTGAAGAATCGTTTCCGTATCAGATGTGGAGGAAAAGATTGCACCTTCGCGTTCGAGTTCCCGACGCCTTACATCCGCGAAAGGCAGATTTCCATTATGGCAGATTGCCAATTGGCCATGCTGGCAGATGACGGAAAATGGCTGTACCTCTTTTATTGTGTTGCGGCCTGCCGTTGAATATCGCGTGTGGCCGATGGCAGAATTCCCGCTTAGCTTTCTGAGAGTTTCTTCATCAAAAACATCGGCTACCAGCCCAATCGAACGAAACTGATGCAGTTCATTTCCATCGGAAGAAACAATGCCGCAAGCCTCCTGCCCGCGGTGCTGCAGTGCAAAAAGACCGAGCTGTGTAAGTGTGGAAGCCTCCGGATGGCCAAAAACCCCGAAAATCCCACACTCTTCTTTGAACTTATCGAAAATAATCTCCATCAGAATATATTTTAGGATACCGGCACGGTTGAATTCAGCGGCCGCCATCGGCGCAAGACATTTTTAACCCGATGCCAAAAGAGCTGGCAGTAAGGAAAAATACCTCAGGAGGCCGGTAAAATACGGCCGCGACATTCTCCAAATCCTATTCGACGATAGCCTTCGCGTTCGCAGAAAGCCTTGATAATCACTTCATCTCCGTCCTCAAGAAATCTGCGCTCCTCACCGCTTGGCAAACTCACGGGTTCGCTGCCGCGGCGTGTTATTTCAAGCAGGCAGCCTAAAGAGTCTTTATCCGGCCCGCTTACCGTTCCGGAGGCTAGAAGATCTCCGGCTTGCAGATTACAGCCATTCGATGTGTGGTGCGTGATCATCTGACCGACTGTCCAGTAAAGGTCTTTTGCATTGGAAAGCGACAATCGATGCGGTGGAATGGCTTTGCTGCGCATTTCGGCAGTTTGCAAATATACTTCCATGTTAATGTCCAATCCGCCGAAGCGCCTATCGTCCTCAGACGAAAGGTAATCCAGCGGCTTCGGGTCATCGACCGGCCGCTCAAAAGCAGGCGAACGAAACGGCGCAAGCGCCTGCAAAGTTACAATAAATGGTGAAATTGTAGTGGCGAAATTTTTTGAAAGAAACGGGCCGAGCGGCTGGTATTCCCAGGCCTGGATATCGCGTGCCGACCAGTCATTGACTAAACAAAAACCCAATATGTGTTTATTCGCTTCGGATATCGGGACCGGCTCCCCAATCTCGTTTGTCCTGCCGATAAAAAACCCTAATTCTACTTCATAATCAAGGTTTTTACAGGGTATATAGACAGGAGGCATGTCAGGGTTGCTTCTGTTTTGACCTTTCGGGCGACGAATTTCTGTTCCGCTGATGACAATGCTCGAGGCTCTGCCGTGATAGCCGACCGGCAGCCATTTATAATTCGGCATCAGAGGATTATCGGGACGAAACATCGAGCCAACATTCGTGGCATGGTAAATCGAGCAATAAAAGTCCGTATAGTCACCAATGGATAGAGGAATATCGAAGTCGGCTTCTTCAATCGGAAACAGGCAACGCGCTGCCCGCTCACGAACCTTTTTCGGTGCAGATTCGGCAAATATTTCTGTAAGTTGTGGCCGGAGCAATAGCAGTTCAGCTCCGAGAAACTCAGACAAAACAGAAAGGTCAGTTATACCCTCCATCAATGCATCGCCTAACTGCCCATCGATCAAGCCGCAACGCGCCGCTTCTACCAGATCGAAAACCCGGTCACCGATTGCTATGCCCGGATGCGCGGGCTCATCTTCATCGTCGCTCCAAAAAGAGCAAAATGGCAGATTTTGTATCGGGAAATCATTGTTTGGATCGTTTGCCGATTCAATCCAGCTCCGTAGAGCCGGGTCATGTGTTTTATCTATCTGATTAAACATATAAAGTTGAATGTCGCGGTTGGCTAAAGCAGGCCGAGATTGCGAAGGTCTTCAACGGGCTCATCAAAAGAGCAGGAGCCGAAGGAATGCATACCTTTATCGCGGAGCCAGCCAAGCTGTGCATTTGTCAAAAAATGTTCTCCGCGCCAATTTACTCCGAAATCGTTGAATTCAAACGCCTCTTCGAATTCATCCTCGAGAACCTGTTCAAGAAGACTTACACGATAGCTTTCACGGGCAAAACCCGTCATTAAAAGCATGTTGAGAAATCCGTGCATCGTACCGCACGGAGCGTCCTCAGCATATGTCAATGGTTTATAACAGCGAAGCGGGTGATGCAGACCGGCCGTCGCTTTGAATGGCACATTCGCGGCCATACATGTCCGTACAAAACGGATTATTTGACGCGAGCCGGGGAAAGCCTCAGGTGTTATCCCGCCGGTTCTGATTTTTGCACGCTGACCGCGAAGAGCAAGAGCGGAAACAAGATCGGGCAAATCCTCTCCGATGGAAATCTCAAAATAAGGAATTACGCCATCCGGCATTGCCGCAAGCGTGTTTTCGATCTTGGAAACCGTATTTGCCCTGACTTCTATAACGTCCGCTACGGCAGTAAACTCGGAAAAACGGCGATTAAATTCTTTTACTGCAGATATTGTTTCGTAAATATCTTCACCCGCAATTACGGCAAGGTGCCATTTTCCCGCCTTGTCACGGCGTGCCGGTTCTTCGGCAATTTCAATAAATTCGGATAAACGGGCGGCCGGCACGACAAAACGCCCGAGCATCCATTCATGGTTGCTGTTTCGGTACGTCGCGTAGTTTATGACTGCCTCCGCCATAGTAACCTGAGATGGCGGAAAAAGGCCGGCGTAATCTATTACCCGTGTCAACAATGCTCGAATAGAAGCCGGCGGACAGTTTGTTTCGGTCCGAACTGCGTTCATTTGACTCGTTACCTACATTTTGAACCCAAGAAAATAATAAAGTTTCGTTACCTTATTTACAAACCTGTCATCGGTTGCTTGCTTCTTTGCCGTTGTTTCGGGTATTGTTTCAACGAATCAAATACAGGAATTTATTCAGATGCGAGTATTGGGAATCGATCCGGGAAGCGAAACCCTCGGCTGGGGCATCGTCGAAGGCACGGGACGCAAATATTCCGGACTCGGTTTCGGCGTCGTAAAGTCAAACGTTAAGCTTACCTTCGCAGCGCGTCTCTTGTCGGTTTACGACGGCGTTTCGGACATCATTGACCGCTTTGCGCCGGATACTCTCTCTATCGAAGAAGCTTTTTATGCCTCAAATCCATCGGTAGCGATTAAACTTGGCCAGGTGCGAGGCGTGATTTTACTTCTCGGGCAGCAGCGCGGGCTTAGAATCGCAGAATATGCGCCGCGGCTGGTCAAGCAAACCGTTGTAGGATATGGAAACGCGGAAAAACGTCAGGTTGCGGAAATGGTGCGTATTTTGCTGAAGCTTGATATGGCACCTCGTCCGCACGATGCAGCCGATGCCCTTGCGTTGGCAATTTGCCATTTGCACCATTCAGGATTGGCAGAACGTCTTGTAAAAAGCCGTAAATAATTGATTATAAAAAACTTCCACCATTGGAGGACAAAACCAATGAAGTCCTTGCTTCTGACTTTAACTTTAGGCTGTTTTGCTGTTTTTTCCCCGGTCCATTTCGGACAGCCGCCTTCTGCCCGTAAAGATGTCAGCCGTAGCGCCGTCGTTCAGCCATTTGCGGTCGGGAAAACAGGTGTTGTTGTAGATGAAACCTTGTCCGTACTTCGTAAAACACCAAGCCTTTTCGGTGAACCGATTCATAGAATGCGAAGCGGCCGCAAGGTCAGGATTCTTGCCGTTCGTGAAGCTGACGGCGTCCGATTCTTTCGTGTCGTCGCCCCGCCGTCATCCGCAGGCTGGGTACAGGCAGATGCAATATTCGGTGAATTTCGTGATGGTGACGATGCTCGAATGACACGCCTTATATCGGCTATGACTGGTTTTGAACAGCTTGAAACTGCCTTGCTTTTCCCGGAGCTGTTCCCGAAATCTCCCCTGCTTCCAAAGATTTTGCTCCTGATAGGCGACCTGGCCGATGATGCCGCAATAAAATTGTCTCGAGATGCAGCTTCCAGATTAAAAAGACCCCAGATGGCGGCTACAGGGGCTCCGCTGCACAGCTACTTTCTTAATTTTGTCAGTCTTGACCGTTATCGAAAAGTTGGAATAGTTTTTCTTTTCAACCCTGAAAAGAAAAAATTCTATTATGAAGGTGCAAAATGGAGGCAGGTCATCGCCTTAGCTCCAAATTCGGACGAAGCGGCCGAAGCCCGAAAAAGGCTCGAGACACTTAAAAAGAATATGGAAACAACCGGCGAAGATAATTCTGCGGCAGGTTCAACTAATAATTGAGACTTAGAGCAATCTCTGCGGCAACCTTTGCATTATTTTCCAGCAGGGCTACGTTTGCGGAAAGAGTCCGTTTATTGCTTTTTTCAGACATCCTGGATAACAAAAAAGGTGTTATTTCCTTACCTTTGATTTGTCTGTCTTTGGCCTCACGGAGTGCGTCCAGCAAAAGGGGTTCCAGTTCTTCCTGACGCATCTCTGCCTTTTCAGGCACCGGAACAGTTACAAGCAGGCTGTTTGTAAACCCGAGTTCGAGGCGTGCATCGGCAATTTTTGCGACTTGACGTCCATTTTCTACCCTTCTGTCAACTTTTAGTCCGCTCGAACGTGAATAAAATGCGGGAAATTCATCACATTGCCAACCCAGAACCGTAACGCCAAAGGTTTCAAGCCATTCACGTGTTGCGGGTAAATCCAAAACGATTTTAGCACCCGAACAGACGACTATGACCGGTGTCCTCGCAAGCTCCGGCAAGTCAGCGGAAATATCAGTTCTGTCTCCCCGATGCACACCGCCGATTCCGCCGGTAGCAAAAACGCGAATACCCGCACGGTGAGCTATCAGGGCCGTAGAAGCCACTGTAGTCGCTCCGCTAAGCCCAAGGGCTGCGGCATATGGCAAGTCTTTACGGGAGAGCTTCAGAACGTCTTTCCCATCAGCGAGCCGTTCAAATTCCGCATCCGATAGCCCGACGGATATTTCACCGTCAAAAATGGCTATTGTCGCGGGAGTAACGCCCGCATCGCGGATAATCCGCTCCATGTTGTAGGCCGTTTCCAGATTAACGGGATACGGCAAGCCATGGGCAATTACGGTTGACTCCAAAGCGACGATCGGGCGTCCGAAATGCAATGCGCCTGAAACTTCTTCGCTGAATCTGAGTTTCATCCTTGATTATTTAACAAACTTTCCAATACGGTTTAGTCTTGGGTGTGTAAGACAGCCCAAAAAACTTCCATTTGAAGCAGATCGGTCACATGACCAATAGACAAACATTGCCCGCCCGATAACAAGTTCACGCGGCACAAATCCCCAGCCCCGGCTGTCGTCGCTCTGGTCACGACTGTCACCAAGAACTAAATAGCTATTGTCCGGAACCCGCATGGGTTTGCCTTCGACTGCGAAATTGTAACGTGAAACCGGCAGATTTATTCCCGCCCGGACAGCATTCATCGTAGTCGAGGAATAATAAACGTTCCATTTTTCGTCCGGATTACGCTCCTCGAACTCCCGTGTGTCAAGTGCCGAATCCTCATCATACGAGTCGCCGATGATTCTATGTTCCGGAAGCAGCTTCCCATTGATGAACACCTGATTGTTTTTGAATTCCACCGTTTCTCCGGGCAATCCGATGACACGTTTTACGTAATTCATCTGATATTTTTTAAAACCACGGCGGCGATCTGAATCCGGATCGGCTGCGTTTCCGGGATATTTAAAGACAATAATGTCACCGCGGCGAATCTCCCGCATGGGTAAAAAAGGCAGCGGATCGCCGCCCGGATTGAAAATAAACTTGTTTACTATCAGATAGTCACCAATCAGAATGGTGTTTTGCATCGAGCCGGTAGGCACCGTAACTGCCTGCAAAACAAATGTCATTCCGAAAAGAGCCATAATCAAAGTTACGGTCAATGATTCGAAATATTCACGGGCAAGTGATTTAGGCGGGCCGACTGCTTTCGACTCTCCGCTCTCCGATTGATTCTCTACGGTCTGATTTGCCGCTTCTTTCTGGGTCATAACTTCCTTCTTGCTCAAGGTATATTATCCTAATTTCTTTTTTTGATTGGATTTTGGCCTGGAACTTTGCAAAGCTTCGATTGCCCGGCTGGCTGCCATCATTTCGGCGGCTTTTATTGTTTTTCCAAATCCGGCCGCACTGCCGCCTTCCCATTGTGCCTCTACATAAAACATTCTGTCGTGCGGCTGTCCTTCGCTGCGCAGCAGAGTATAGACCGGCGCCGGTAACTTGCGTGCTTGCAGAGTTTCCTGCAGCAGCGATTTGTAATCCAACGAAGTCTCCGGCGAAATCTGCTTCAAAACATCAGCAAAAATAAACGAAATAACCGCCCTTGCCGAAATATAACCGCCGTCAAGAAAAATTGCCCCAATTAAAGCCTCGAGCGTGTTTGCAAGTAACTGCGGCTTTTGCCTGCCTCCGGAATGTTCTTCACCGCGTCCAATCCTTATATGATCACCAATCGAAAGGCTTGCGGCAATCTCTGCAAGAGTAACCGCGCTTACAAGCCGGTGCTTCATCAACGTCAGGCCGCCTTCCGGCGTATTTGGATATTTTCTGAAAAGAATCTCGGCAATCGCTAATCCCAATACCGAATCCCCTATAAACTCCAGCGATTCATTATCAGCCGAGCGAATCTCATGGTCCGGCTTACCTTTGAGGTTTTCGTGCGTCCAGGAACGATGCGTCAGGGCACGAGTCAGCAGTTCTGGCTCGCTGAATTTATAACCAATTGCCTTTTCAAGTTTTATGAGATCCATCTGCTTCTTAGATCAATTGTATTTTATAGAGTGAATAAATAAAAAGCCGGCCGCCTCGGAAACCCGAAGCGGCCGGTACGATTTGTTAGATCATTCTCTATCGGGAGATCAATTGGAGGTCTTTACCGTCGCCGCAGCCGGCTTTGCGGTTCCCGCAGCTTCGGTTCCGGTTGTGGAGACCTTGGTATTGACCGTAGAGGCACCGGGTTTAGCCACCGTAGTGGTGGTAGGCTCTTCGTCAATCACCGGTTGAACGGGAGACGTCGGATCCGGCAAAGGCTTAGCGGTTGCCGTTGTTACCCATGCATCGATGCCTTCGGTTTTATCGAAACGGCGTTTGTAAAGATCCGTCAGCCGGTCGTAAAGCTGCTTTTTATAAGCTTTGGCGGCGGCAGTGGTATCCTTTGCCAGCGTGTAGGCACGGCTGTAAGCATCCAATGCACGTTCCGTATAGCCATTAAAAAGAGCGACTTTTGCCTTGATTTCATCATTAAGTTTGGCCTTTTCCTCATCGTTGGTCAGTGTCTTGAGGTTTTCGATCATCTTGGCGATTTCACCACCGATCGGACCTGCTTCGTCAACGTAGTATTCTCCAATCAAAGCATACATCGGGGCATACTGCTGCTTGGAGCCGGGCAATTTTGTTACCTCGTAGAAATAGGTAACTCCCGTTTTCTTATCGTTTTTGCCTACGTAATAGATATAACCGAGGCCGTAAGTCAATTCACTGATTGCATTTTCGCGGTTACCAAAGGCATATTCGAAGACCCCGAACTGCCCGTTGAGCGACGCTTCACCTGCCTTGAGTTTATCGAGGGCGAGTTTTGCCCATCTGATGGACTGATCATTGTATTTCGTGTTTTTGTTTGCCGTCTCGACTACTCCGATCAAGGCCATCGGGATCAGCTGATCTATTGCCTTATCAGGAATTAGGTTATAAATCGCTTCGCCTGCGGTATAAACATCGTCCCACTTTTTGCCTTTGATGCCATCATCGAACTGCTTGTAAAGAGCATTCAATTGTTCACGGAGTTTCTGGTTTTTGATCCATTCGTCAAGCTTTGGAACCCAGGCCTTGACAAAGGCTGCCTGATCTTTCCAGGCTTCGCAATTGCCGAATTTTTCAAGAAACTCTTTACCTGCCTTTGATGCAACCTCGCGGTCAGCAATCGTCAAAGGCTTCTTATTGTAAGTTTCGGTAAACTTTTCATAAAGAGCCGAGGCTCCGTCAATATCCGCGCAGACGTCACCGCCCGGTGGGTTTTGGGCCGAAACGCCAACGGCTGCAATCGAAATGAAAAGCAGCGCTAATGCCATTGATCTAAAAATCGTTTTCATTTTTTTACTTCCTCCAACTGAAACTGCCAGATTTTTCAATCGCAACCAAGCGGCGTTTACGGCCGTACGTTTGCGGATTCCTGTGATGATACTAGGCGACGAATAGTTGCAAGAAAATCACTTTATCCGGCGGCTGATAAAATTTTTATTATTGGATCCCGAAACAAGATTCGGAACGTAAATAATCACGTAATAACTGCGGCTATGTCAAGCCCGCCAAATGATTCCGTAATTCCGGAAGAAGCTTTTGTCCGGCGATTGGCAAAACGCAACAAAAGGCCCGAAATGATTATCGGGCCTTGAAAAATCCGTTTGTAAACTCTTTTATCAGTTTTTAATTACTCGCGGCCGTGACGGGACATTTTTATCCGTCGATTTATCTTTATCATATTCAATAACGACAGGTGGGAATACAGGTTTGCTCTGAGTTGTTTTTTGAACTTTTTTCTGGACCGTCTGCGGAGCGGAACCTGCTACGATAACGGGACGGCTTTCGCCATTTGCGAGTTCTTGAGCAGATTCATCTTCTTCCTCATCCGAAGCGGCCGCCAATATTTCGGCGGAGGGAGCCGGCCTCAAAGCCTTGAGTGCCATATATTTATCGATATTTCGCTTAAGACGCGGCGCAAGAGAGCGATAAATCTGAGCTGCTACGGACGCGGCTGTCCGGCCGCGTTCGCCTTCCCCGCGCGTAATAACAACTACAGAATATTGCGGATCTTCTACCGGTGCGACAGATGCAAAAAGACCGATCCAGGAGCCGTTAAAGATACAGGAACCTGTTTTACCGGCAACACCCAGCGATTGATCCATATTCCGATGAGCGGTGCCATATTCGGCGGCGCCGATCATTCCGGGCAAAAGGCTCTGAACCGTTCTGTATGAAATCGGTACACTTTCGCCAAATTTCGGTGTAAAACGTGATTTTCCTTTAACGATTTGTGGAACTACCTTTTTACCTTCATTGGCGATTGCGGAAACCATAACGGCAAGTTGCAGCGGAGTTACTTCAAAATCATCGCCGTGCGAGTAAATACGAAGGTTATTATTTCCGAATGGCAATTTGCCTGCGGTTTCACCCTGGACATTGATGCCGGTTGGCTGCCCGAGCCCGAGACTGCGTGCATAAGCAAGCATCTTTGCATTTCCCACGGCGGCTCCGACACGCTGGAAATAACCATTGTCCGATTTGGCAAGTGCCAGATCGAGATTCATTCGAGATGAGGTTTCGCCGATTCCGCCATCCGAATTGATTACATTTTCATTTAAACCGCTGACGCCGGTCACCAGTTTTATGGTGGAGCAGGGCTTGAAACTGTTTCGGATTGCCCAATCCTGATTGACAATTGTCAAAATTTTACCGGTTTTGGCTTCCATTACGACTACTGTCCCGGCGCGTTCACCGAGTGCCTCAATGGCGGCACGGCGAATTTCCGGGTCTTCGCCTTCGATTGAATCATTCTGAATATTTTCGGCCGTCTGTGTCTTCAGGCTGCGTTCAAAAGCCAGTTTGCGTTCACGTGCAATGCGCGCCGCTTCTTCACGTCTGCGCTGCTCTTCTATTGCAGCAAGCCGACGGGCTTCTTCTGCTTTTCGCCGTCTTTCTTCAGCCCGGCGTTCGGCCGGAGTAAGTTTTTTGCTATCCTTTCGCTGATTCCTGTCATCTTTGGCGACGGTCTTTGATGATCGTCCGCGGTCGCGTTCGTTTCGGGCGCTATTTTTAGATGTTTTTGTTGATGAAGCCTCCCGCCGTTGTGCAGAAGTATTTTTTGCATCCTTTCGGTTGCGTTCTGCCTTATTGGCAGAAGTTTTTGAATCTTTATTATTTGATTGTTTTGATGAGGTTGCTTTCGCCGATTGTTTTCGGGCATCCTTTGACGTCGCGGCGGGACTCTTAGCAAGTGGTTTGGATTTTGCGGCATCGCCTTTCTTTCGTGACTGGGCATCGGCAGCCGGAGCAAGTAAAAGCGCGAGAAACAATGCAAAAAATGATAATTTTAAAAGACGTGTTTCGGGCGGGCTCAACTTCATCTATTACCTCAGATAATGAACGGATTTTATTGTGAATGTCGAGGAGACGTTGTCGAGCGGCCACGACATATCTGCCGCTCCGCTGACGACTTTGAAACCAAAGCCAAATCAGAATATAACATTGTGAGCCTTTGGCGGCAAGTATTATTGATTACTCCCATAAGCAAAACTTACAGATGAACCTGTTAAACACATTTCGCGGCCGACTTTTGTTGATTTTCGCTTTTCTTATAATTGCTACCCTTGCGGTGCAATATTACGTTAATTTGCTGTCTCAGGCCGAGAACAACAGGCAGCGGGAATTACAGGAACAGGCACTTGTTGCGGGTATTTCCGTCGGAATCAGCAGTCTGACCAGCAAAGATTATCGGGTCGCAGATTTGATAAATGACCCCGCACAGACTTTTCTGGATGAATCTTCGCGCGAAAGGATCCGCGACATAATCGTAATTGATAATGAATGGCGCATTACCGATAGTCTGAATCCGGATTATTTGCCTTACGAGAGCGATGGTGGAGAAATAATCTATAAACGGCTGCCTGAATTAACTGATTTGCCGCCGCTGCTGGAAGGTAAAAGACTTGGGCGTGACCTTGAATATTTTCCCAACAGCAACAGATCCATCGGGACAGAAACATCCGATGAAGCGCATGCAATCCCCGTCGAGACCAGCCGCGGGCGATGGTACGTCCTGGTATTGCTCAAAAATGACAAGGGCGAAATAGCACGCAGAGCGGCACAGCCGCTAATTGCGACGCTTATCATCCTGCTGATATCAACGCTTGTAACTATCTTTTTGGTCTGGCGATTCACCCGTCCGATTGCCGAATTGTCTCAAGCAGCACGCGAAGTCGCGGCAGGAAATCTCACGGTTTCAGTCAAGGAGTATTCGCGAGGTGATGAAATGGCGCAACTGGCCCGCAATTTCAACGAAATGGTAGGCGAATTGCGTAAAACACGCGAACTCGAGACAAAACTGGCACAGGCGGAAAAAAGCGCCGTCATAGGCCGGCTGGGATCGGCAATCGCTCACGAAATCCGAAATCCTTTGAATTACATAAACCTGACGCTTGATTACCTGCGTTCAAGGTTCGCTCCTGATGATCCCGAAAAACAGGCCGTGTTCGAAAAACTTACCTCGCAGCTAAAGGCTGAGGTCGCAAGAATTAACCAGCAAATCTCGGATTTTCTCAACTATTCCCGTCCGGCAAAGGCAAACCTCAGGCCAATCGAAGCATTACCCGTCATCCGCGATTCATTACGCCTGATAGAGGCTCAAGCCGAAGATAACAATATCAAAATAGCAATAGTCGAAAACGGAACCGTACCTAAAATCATCGCCGATCCTGATTTCCTGCGTTCGGTTTTCAATAATCTTTTTATCAATTCGCTGCAGGCACTGGGCGGCGACGGCGGAAACATCAAAATCACGCTCGGCACCGATGGCCGTGACAAGGTTAAAATCGAAGTTGCCGATACCGGACCGGGAATACCTTCGGAAATTCTTGATAAAATTTTCGAGCCTTATTTTTCTACGAAAGAAACAGGCACAGGGCTTGGCCTTGCAATAGTCCGGAAAATAATCGAGGTGCACAATGGCACAATCAGAGTAGAATCCGCATCCGATGCCGGAGCAAAATTTATTATTTTGCTGCCGGCGGCCGATGTTACCGATGATAATTTAATTGTAACAAACGGGAATTAAGACATTTTTATGGCTAGAAAATCAATCCTGGTAGTTGACGACGAAAAAAATCAACGTGAAATACTCGAAACCATTCTTTCAAGTGAAGGTTACGACGTAACGACGGCCAGCTCCGGCGAGGCCGCAATGAAATTTGTCGAATCGAGACGTTTCGACCTGGTGCTTACCGATTTGAAAATGGCCGGGATGTCCGGCCTTGACCTACTGAAGGAATTAACCAATTTCGACAAATCGATAATAGTTATTCTTTTGACGGCTCACGGCTCGGTTGATTCGGCCGTTGACGCACTTCGCCTCGGAGCTTTCGACTATCTGCAAAAGCCTTATGATCAGGCCAAGCTGCTGGAAACCGTCTCGCGCGCTCTCAACAAATTGTCAGCTCTGGACACGGAAATCATTTCCGTGTCTCCGGAAATGGACAAGGTTAAAAAGTTGATCCTGAAGATTGCGAAGTCCAATTCGACAGTTCTCATTCGCGGAGAAAGCGGAACGGGCAAGGAACTGATTGCCCGCTCGATTCATCTGAACAGCCTTCGCTCGAATCAGGTTTTCCAGGCCGTAAACTGTGCGGCAATCAACGAAAACCTACTGGAATCCGAACTATTCGGCCATGAAAAAGGTTCATTTACCGGTGCGGTGAGCGAAAAAAAGGGGCTTTTTGA
>FUFK010065404.1_pt1 | contig 30879 bp, 31 predicted proteins | sample 1021851 | NCBI WGS metagenome assembly FUFK01 (sample SAMEA51879418, study PRJEB19060) | metagenome | reverse complement strand
TTTGTGCAGCGTGGGGCCGTGGGTGGGTTGAAGTAGCCCAGTTTCATGGTGAATGCATGGCGGATTCCCCCGTGTCCATCAACACCCCCGGCGGTCCAAGCGAAGCCCCATCGGGTCCATCGCCCCAAGAGCAGAAGCAGATGGAGCAGGCCTACGCACAAATGAAGCGAAAGATGGCCATGGAGGAGATTGGTCGCAACATCAAACACAAGATCATGGTGCTTTCCGGCAAGGGCGGTGTTGGCAAATCCACCGTCTCAACCGGACTTGCTCTGTCCCTCGCTCAGCAAGGTCACACGGTTGGCATTCTGGACATTGACATCACCGGCCCAAACGTCCCTAAAATGATGGGACTCGACGGGCGGAGGCTGCACGTCGAAAACAAGCGCATTCACCCCGCACAGGGGCATCTGGGCGTGAAAGTGATCAGCATGGCGTTCCTCTTGGAAGACGAGGACACGCCCGTGGTTTGGCGAGGACCCATCAAACTCGGGGCCATTCAACAATTCATTGGGGACGTTGAATGGGGTCAGCTCGACTACCTCGTCATCGACTTTCCTCCCGGTACGTCCGACGAGCCGCTCACGGTCGCCCAGTCCCTTCCGGACATCGACGGCATGGTCATCGTAACCACACCTCAACAGGTTGCGCTGCTCGACAGCCGCAAATCAATCACCTTTTCCGAGTCGCTGAAGGTCCCGGTGTTGGGTGTTGTTGAGAACATGAGCGGGTTCACCGTCAACGGCACCGCCGCTCCGGGCACCGAGGTCAACATCGCCGCACCCGGCGGTAAAACCCTGAGCGCAACCGCAGACGCCGAGGGTCATTTCTCGGTGGTCCTGGACATCTTCAAAGAGGGTGGAGGAAAGGAGACGGCTGAAGAATTCGGTGTGCCCTTCCTCGGTGCCCTACCGTTCGACCCCGGATTTGTTCGAGGGGGCGACGACGGCGTTCATCGAATCGTGTCCGAACCCGACGGTGCTTCAGCAAAGGCGTTTGCCAGCGTCGTCGCTGCGATTCAAGCTCAACTGTCCGACGGCGCTGACGGCGGACTCGAGATCGTTTGAGGTGCGGACATGACCGACACACTGCCGAAATTGACCAAGCTTGAGCGTCGCAAGCAAGACATGCTGTTGACGTACGCTGACGATACGCAGTACACGGTCACCTACGACGATCTTCGCCACGCTTGTCCCTGTGCTAAGTGCTCACCGATGCGCAACGAAGACGACACCTCACGCACCCTTCGTCGTCAAATTGAAGCCCTCCCTGCAGAAAAACCGACCGTCCGCACCGTTGGAAAATACGCCCTTGCGTTTGAGTGGCAACAAGGATGCTCGAGCGGCATCTATCGATTTGAACGTGTCTACGACCTCGCCAACAAGCGAGATCCCGACCGCGGCAAACCCTACGTTCACGGAGCATGGTAGGAAACGGCTTCTTGTCCGGTGTGTTGACGACGCTTTGATGAAGGGACACCGTGACCCCAAACCGAGGGAGACATCGTGCAGAGCGTCTACCTGACATGGATGATCAGCGCTCTTGCGCTTGGCGTCCTTCTTCTTCCCGTGTTCAAACCTCCGTGGGCGAAGTTATCCCTGCCCCCGTTCGTTGATTTCTTTCGCCGATACTGGGTCCACATTCTCATCGTCTTCGCCATCTACAACGCCAAAGATGTTCTCGACCAGGTGGATCGACTGTTGATGGCGAGCACCGGGCTGGACATGACCCCGTACATCTGGGCGGTGGAGGGAAACCTCGTTCTTTGGGTTCAGCAGACCTTCATGGCCGACTGGCTCACTACGGCCCTAACCCACTTTTACGTCGCCGGTTTCATGTTCGTTTGCTACGTTTCGGTCTTCTACTTCGCTTACTTCGATGACCGTTGGCTTGCTGACCGCGTCACGCTATCAATCGCTTGGGTGTACATCCTTGCCGTTCCCTTCTACCTCTTCTTCAACGTTCGAGTGACGGGGGACACCATTCCCGGCATGGAAACGCTCGCCTACACGCTGACGCCAGAAATAGCCGATTGGTTTCGCCGCATCGATCCGTTCACCAACGGNATGCCNTCNNTNCACATCGGNATNCCNTTNGCCGTNTGGCTTTGCTTGACTCGTTTTGATGACGACCGCCGGTGGAACCGATATCGGTACACGGTGTTTGGGTTCACGCTCCTGACCGCCTTCACCATCATCTACCTCGGCATCCACTGGTTTCTCGACATCATCGGGGGCATGCTCATCGCCGGAGCGGCTGTCTCGCTGGCGGACAAAACGTCCAACACATGGTGGAAATTTTTCGACGAGCGTACGATGAACGCACGCATCGTCACCGTCCTGACGCGCCCGGGCCAGGCTTGGTCGTGGATTTCTTCCAAGGTCGCCTCGACCGTCAAGGCGTACCGCTCACCCTCCAGCAGAGAAACAGGGCACATCGCACTGGCCATTCTCATCGTTGTGGCGGCTGTCATCACGTGGGACCTCACCCATCGGTCCCTTCCAGCCGGCGGAGTGGAAGCGCCCGATGCCGCCGCTGCAGCGGGGGATTGGACCGTCGTGCGCGATCCCCGAGACGACGGCGTGGGGTTGGTGCTGTACGATCTTTCATCGGACGGATTCGAACCGTACGATCTGACCGTCCCCGGGCTTGACCTGAACTCAACGTGGGCGCTCCAAAACGAACGTTTGGTGGTCGCCAACGCGTCGACGTTGCTGGTGTATGACGTCAACGAACCCGAAACAGCGTTGCGTTCCATACCTCTGGGTGAACACCGACATTTGTTGTTGTGTGAACGGGCCTCGGAAACCGTGGTNGCGTACACCGTGGACGGCCGTCTGCAGGTGATGGACCTGTACGGTCGTGCATTGGTTGACCAAGACGTCGAGCACACAAGCATACGGACGATGACCTGTTCCGGATCTGAAATCGCCTACGTCGCTGAGGATTCACCGATGGAAGTCAACATCGTTCAACTCGGCGTGCGCGGGCAAGTCGGCTACGAAATCAACGCCTCCGCCCCGACACAGGAGGACGAAATCCTTGCGAGTTGGGGAACCCCCGTGGACATGGCCAATGCGTCCATTCTGAACATGTCGTTTGACCGAGAATACCTTGCCGTCACGGTCAACGTCTCGGCCACCGACCGCTTGGTGCTCTACAATCGCACGACGGCCGAGCAGTGGCTTGCGAGCAATCCGAAGTATCACGTTTCCGACCTCTCCCTCGACCACGGCATCCTCGCATGGTCGGTGCGCGACCACTACAACCCACTGGCACCTCAATCGAAGTACTTTGACCGAGAGATCTACTTCACCGATTTGGCAACAAACACCTCCCACGTGCTCACCTCCGACACAAACGACCAGTGGGGCCCTCAAGTCTTGGAGCATCACCTCGTCTACTTCCAATCCGACGGCGAGGTCGTCCAGTTCAAAATTCATGCTTGGGAACCTGAACTTCGGCTCTATTCGAGCATCGTGCTCCAAATTGGCGTGCTCGCAGCCTTTGTGGTGGTGGCGTGGAACATGTGGCAGCGACAGAGTGAGCGGCGGCTGAGCCGTCAACCGTGATACCGCACCCGTGTTCGGATGTCCTCCAAACGGGTGTGAACCTCTCGAGCCGTCGGGACTGCTCCTCCTTGCAGCACCGGTGCGGGCCCGAACGCCTCCTCGGCTGCCATGTATCCGGCCACGACCCAGTCGATCGCACCTTCCCACTGCGGATGAGAGGCACCCAGAATTTCATCCAGGACGTGAAGGTCGATGCCAAACCGTTCAACATCGTATTCCACAGAGGCAAGACCAAAATCGATGAGATGAACGTCCTCGCCGTCGATCAGAATGTTGTTGCTGGACAAGTCTCCGTGCGTCGTGGCCACCCTGTGCAGCGCTCGTACCGCTGCACCCACCTTGCGAAGGACCGACTCCGCATGAAGGGCGGTGGTTTCATCGTCGTTGAGCAGTTCAATGAGCGGGCGACCGTCGAGGTGCTCAAGAATGAGTTGACCTCCATCGTAGTCCAAGTCCCACACGCACGGCACCGACAGACCTGCTTTCCGAGTTCGAATCAACAAACGCGCTTCGCTGATCATCCTTCGAACGCCAAGACGGTGGTCGAGGTTCGGATGACGCCATGAGCGTGGCCTTCGTTGTTTGCGGACCGCAGGTCGCCCAAACCATGTTCCCTTCCACACCTCGGCTTCGGCACCGAGGTGCAGTCGCTCGGTGGGCTCAAAAACCATGAACCACCCACTGAGGCCTTCTTTTTGAACGTTCACGCCCATCCGTTCCTTCAAAAAGGATTGAGCCTTGGGTTGGATGAGAGCCATGGCAATCTCCCTCCCGATGTGTTCTGTGGACTTCATGGACACCTCGCTGTCCGTGGAAGAACAAGCAATCGCAGAGAGGATTCAGGAATTGAAAGAACAGCTTGGCGATGACCTGCTCGTGTTGGGCCATCACTATCAGCGCGACAGCATCGTCATGCACGCCGACTTTTTGGGCGATTCGTTCATGCTGAGTCAAAAAGCAGCGGCATCCAATGCCAAATACATCGTGTTTTGCGGCGTTCACTTCATGGCCGAATCAGCGGATATTTTGACCTCCGACGACCAGAGTGTTGTGCTTCCAAATCTTCGAGCCGGGTGTTCGATGGCGGACATGGCCACGCTCAGCGAGGTTGAGATTGCGTGGGAAGAGCTCCTACGAGAATCCGGCCTCTCCGACCCCATCAACCGGCCGAATCCGGAGGCGCCGGCCGGTGAAAACGAAGCCTACCTCGTGCCGGTCACCTACATGAATTCAAGCGCCGATTTGAAGGACTTCGTTGGACGACACGGTGGTGTGGTCTGCACCTCGTCCAACGCAGAGGGCGTTCTGAACTGGGCTTTTGAACGAGCCGGACCCGGCGGTGCCGTGTTGTTTTTCCCGGACCAGCACCTTGGTCGAAACACCGGCCTTGCAATGGGCATCGACGCTGAGCGGATGCCCACGTGGACGCCGGGTGTTGGGGCCATGGGTTCACTTGAGAACGCACGCATTGTTCTTTGGCACGGGTTTTGTTCGGTTCACAAGCGATTCACGCCACAGCAGATTCAGGAATTCCGGGCAGAACATCCCAACGGCATCGTCGTTGTTCACCCAGAATGCCCTCGGGAAACCGTTGAACTCGCAGATGCCAACGGTTCAACCCAGTTCATTCGAAACTTTGTGAATCAACAACCTGCGGGGTCAAGCATCGCCATTGGAACCGAGATCAACATGGTGGCCCGGCTCGCACAAGAGCACCCCGACAAGCACATTGAATGCCTCGACGAGGAAATTTGCCCCTGCTCAACGATGTACATGATTCACCCCGCCTATCTGATGGACGTCTTGGAGCGCTTGGTGGACGGCGAAATACCCAACCAGATCGTGGTTCCTCAGGAAGTCCAAACCGGCTCGTTGCTGGCGCTGAACAGAATGTTGGCCATCCTGAAGTGATTCAACCAACCCACGATTGGGTGGATTTCCAGCCAAGAAAGGCGAAGATCGGACAAACCAGGCCGCTGAGGACAACGTACGCACCGGCGGCGGACCAGCGTCCTTCGTCAACAAGCGCGATGGTTTCCACCGAAAACGTCGACATGGTGGTGAAAGCACCCAAGAAACCAGCACCCAGCATCAGCGCAGCCGCTTCATCCACGACGTTCGTCAACGCGGCTGCGGTGATCGCTCCAAGCAACAAGGAACCCACCAGGTTTACGCTGAGCGTGGCCCAAGGGAAACCACTGGAAGGAATCGTTTCGCTGAGATAGACCCGAAGCACAGCCCCTGCCGCTCCGCCAACGGCCACGAGAAGCCAGTTTGAAACCATGCAGCGGTCTTGTTCCTGCGGGCTTAAGATACTCCTCGTTGCCTGCGCTGTCTCTGGTTCAAAACGGACATGGTCATAGGCTGCCGAGCCGTGGGTGGACCATGGGTGCGACGGTTTGGTTTTTGACGTCAAATCGAGGGAAGTTGGATGAAGCATCGCATCACTTTTCCAAGGTTGACATGGTTGTCAAACCTCTTCGGGTGGAACCTGGAGCCGTCTCCGAACCCCAATCCGACGATTTGGAGACGGTGGCGCGGGCTAAAATCGAGCAAGCCGTGAAGCATTTACCTGACGGTGAACGGATGGTGATGGTCGAGGACGCAGGTCTGTTCATCGATGCGCTGGGCGGTTTTCCGGGCGTCTATTCGTCCTACGTGCACGAAACCATCGGCAACCTCGGCATCGTGCGGCTTCTCAGTCACCTCACCAGCGAAGACCCCGTTCGGGCAAAACGGCTGCGCTCTGCGTCCTTTCAAGCGGTGGCTGCACTTTGGGACGGTGAACAACTCATCATCGGCAAAGGCGAGTGCAGAGGTTCGATTGCAACGGAATCTCAGGGCGAAAACGGGTTCGGATACGACCCTATTTTTGTTCCCGCAGACCTGGATGAAGGCGGGGCATCGCTTGACCCAGAAACCCTCGGAGCGGTCAGCACGCACGGTCAAACCTTCGGGGCGGTTGACGTTTCGGTAAAGCACATGTTCAGCCACCGCCGCAGAGCAATCGAAGACCTTCTGCGCCAGTTACCTTTGCCCGGAGCGGGTGATTGACGGATGGCCTCCATCACCGTCATAAAGAACCGATGATTGGATGGCGTGAGGGACATGGGATTCTTGAGAACCGCTGTCGGCGTGTTGTTCGTCTCCGTGTTGGGGTTTTACCTCTCCACCGTTGGCCAACTCACGGACGAAGCAAAGTGGGGTTTTGTGGGCGCTCTGGGCGTCCTCGCCTTCCTGTGGATCAACCTCGGCGGACGGCCTCAACCCAAAGGCGGTGCTCGACGCACTCGCCCCGCCCAAGCAGCATCCGTCCCTGCCACCGAACTCATCGAGGAGGATGTTGAACTCGACGCCGAGGACGACGAGGACGATTTACCCGAACCCGTGGTCGCCAACAACCTCGACGGCGCCACGTTGAGGGAACGAAAACTNGCGAAAATCGCCGCCGCACAAGCAGCACAGGCTGCGGCTCAAACCGAAGAGGACGACGACGACGAGAGCGGTGAAGTGGTGGTTGAGGTCGAACTCGAAGACGTCCACGTCGCCGATGAGTACGTGGTCGACGTCAGCCCCGAATCGGTTGAGGATGCGGACATCGCCATCACCGTTCGCGACCGAAGAGAGCGACACGAAGCCATTCGTGAGCGCATCAAGCGTCGACGCATGGGTCAGATGGCGGACATTCGAGCCTCCACAGCCCGCATGTGGGAAGAGCATGCTTCGGGCGAAGACCTCGTCGCCCTCTTGCAGACCCCCGGCCACGGGCACACCGTTCTGGTGGAGCCCGAACACCCGGCCCCCGGTCATGTCTACGGTGCGACTTTTGTTCGCATCGATGAAGGGCGCATTTTGAAACTCCGCCTCCCGCTGGACGTGGGTTTTGAGGCCGTGTCCACGGGACGAACCCAATCCGAGGCTCCGGTGCTCCTCGGTCCGGATGGAAAGGAGTTGCCCCCATTGTTGTCGCCCGACGGGACCCCCCTCCCGCTTCCGCCTCTCCCTGCTGCGAGCAGTGCTTTGGATGCTCTTCGTCAAGAAATGCAAGAGTGAGTGCACCGTTGCGTCTCAAACCTCAGCGATGCTTCCACTCGGGGGTTTCTCGGTTCATGAAGGCTTGAACGCCGATTTCTTTGTCCTCGCTGTCGAAGAGTTCGGCAAAGGCGACGGCTTCGATTTCCACGCCGTCGGTCAGACCCTCGTCAAGGGCGGCCCGGACGGTCGTTTTGCCAACTCGAAGGGCATGAGAAGACTTTGACCCAATGCGGCGAGCCATCTCCATGACCGTTGGTTCCAACGCCTCGGGTGCGACGACGTGATTCACAAGGCCGATTCGGTGGGCTTCTTCGGCGGGAACCATGTCCCCGGTCATGATCATCTCGTGCGCCTTTCCGTATCCAACAAGTCGCTCAAGTCGCTGCGTCGCACCGTATCCCGGGATGAGGCCCAGATTGATCTCAGGCGTGCCGAAGGTGGAGCGGTCGCTGGCGATTCGAACATCGCACGAACAGGCCACTTCGCAACCTCCTCCAAGGGCGAAACCATCGACCATGGCGATGGTCGGTTTGCTCAGGTTCCACAAGGCCTCAACCGCGTTGTTTCGGAAACGTTCTCGAATCACGGTGCTGCCGGCGCCTGCGAATTCAGTGATGTCGGCTCCTGCCACAAAGGCGTGCGGCTTGGCCCGTTTTCCTTCGGGCGGAGGGTTGGGCGGTGCACCCGTTACCACCAAAACACGCACGTCGTCGGTGTCCTCCATCCAAGCGCAGACGGCTTTGAGCGACGCCATCACGTCGGCGTTCAGGGCGTTGAGTTTGTCGGGCCGGTCGATGGTGAGGCGTGCGATGTATCCGAGATCCTGTTCATCGCTGATCGGATGAAGGTCGACCTTCACAACGTCACTTTGCGGTGGCTTCATGGAGCGACTGAGGGTTCACCTCTTCTTGATGTCATCGCCGTTGTACAATGAGGGACAACCAAGGGATGATAATTGAAAGCGGTATCCAAGAGGTATGGCTGAGCGCAACGAACCGATGGTCAGTGCCGTTGACATGGCCAAGAAATACGGCGACTTCATCGCACTCCATCCGTTGAACGTGGAAGTCCATGCGGGGGAATTTTTCGGAGTCTTTGGGCCCAACGGGGCGGGGAAATCCACCTTCATCAAGCTCCTGACGGGTCAGCTCCGGCCGAGCAAAGGGCGGATTGAGGTGCTCGGTGTGGACGCCGTCAACGACCCTCAAAAGGTCAAAGCCAACATCGGTATCGTTCCAGAGTCCGAATCGCCTCCCTCGTTCCTGACCCCGACCGAGTTTCTCGAGTTCGTCGCTCGACTCCGAGGCGTGGACGACATGAAAGCCAAGGTGGAGCACTGGCTGGACTGGTTTGGCCTCGAGGAAAAACGCGACACGATGTGCAAGGATTTGTCAAAAGGTCAGCGACAAAAAGTGATGCTCGCCAGCGCTTTCATCCACAAACCAAAATTGCTTTTTCTTGACGAACCCTTCGCCAACCTCGACCCCATTTATCAGCGCAAATGCAGGGAGTGGCTTCTCAACCATGTGGCGGAAGGAGGGACGATTTTCCTCTGCTCTCACGTCCTGGAAATGGCCGAGCGGATGTGCAACAGAATGGCCATCATCAACGACGGACGCGTGCTCGCTGCGGGCACGGTGAAAGGATTGAAGCAATCCGCTGACGAAACACTCGAGGACGTTTTCATCCGTCTTGTTGGCCGTTCCATCGAAGACGTGGAACGTCGAAGCGAAGAAGGTGTCAAGGACGATTCGGAGGAGTGAACATGGCCGGGACGTTCATCGAGTCGCGCTCGTGGAACGACGAGGATTTCAGCGATTCCGACTCGCTGGGAACCTCGTCCCACGGAGCCGTGCTCAACGAACCGCTTCGCGGGTGGTCGTCGTTTTCTGCGACCTTCCGAGTGATGTTTCTCGAGGAAGCCAGGAAAAGCGTGGAGTTTGCTCAAAAGCGACAGATGGTGCTTTTCCCGTTGCTCCTGACCCTGGTTACGGCCATTTCGACCATCGGACTCCAGTTTTTGGTGGGTGATTCAACCGCTCAAACGTCCGACATCGATGCCAAGACCTTCACGTGGCAGGAACTGCGCTTCGCTCTTCATTTGCCGATGTTCATGTTCTCCTTGGGGATGGGCACCTTCGCCTTCATGGGTCGCGACGCCATCGTGCGTCGCACCGGAACCAAGAATTTCCTCCTTGCAGCACCGGCGCTCCAGCCTTTACCCAATTCGATGGCCCATTTCGTCTACTTCGTGAAGGATCTGTTGTTCTACGTCCTTTTGATTCTGACACCGATCATCGCCGGGATGGCGCTTGGAATTCTTCTCGACGGATTTGCCGGCATTCGGACGCCGCTGCTCTGGAGTTCACTTCCATGGACGTGGCTGGCCATGGCGACCACGCTCGGTCAAGGGCTTGCCCTCTCGTTTCTCGCCTCCTCGTTGTGGCTAAGAGGCCGCCCTTACACCCTGTTCGGTCCGGTCTTCGTCGTCGCCGTGGGCGTCGGTGTTGGCGTTGGCGCCCTTCCCGCCGACCTTCTCTTGTGGGGTTTGGCGGCGCAGTCCACGCAAAGCGGCCTTGCCATCCTCCTCGGTTTGTCGCTGTCGATCGGCGTGGGTCTTTTGGCCTCCCTTCTGATCCTGGACGACTTTGACGTCAGCGTCGTCGAGCGGGGGGATCTGTTGGCGCCGATTCACGCTCGGCTCGGTTTCCTCGGACGAGGACACATTCGTCTGATCGTGGCAAAAGAATTCGTGGATTTGATACGGTCGGGGGCGATCAAAAAGATGACCGTCTCCTACGCCATTCCGCTTCTTGTTTTGCTGGGCATGGCGTGGTTGGTCGATTTCGCCGAGGCACCCATTCCCATCAACCTGCTCTCCTATGCTCCGTTTTTGGGGTTCTTCGGGTTCAACTTTTACTCCTGGCTGACGATTCTTGACTCGCCGGATTTCATGAACGGCTTGCCGCTCAAGGTGCCCGACCTGATTCGTGCAAAGGTGGTCGTGTACTTCTTGGCCACGTCCTGGATATCGCTCATCTTCATCGTGTTGATGGCTTGGCGACTGGATGAATGGGCGTCGCTGCCGACCAGCATCATCGTGATGTTCGCCAACTCCGTTTACATCGTCGCTCTTACGGCGTTTTTGATGGGGCTGCGACCCAACAAAGCCATCTTTGACGCGTCGATCATGGTGTGGTTCTGGATTGGAACCGTGCTTCCCCTGCTCGGCCTGTTCCTTCTTTCCTTCACGCAGGGTGATGTTGGACTGTACGGGAACTGGTGGGAACGGGCCAGTCAAGACGGGTTGGCCGCCACCGCACAGATGTACGACGAGAGCATGGTCCAACAGGGCTACATGGGCATGATCGCCATCTCCATCGGTCTGATCTTTGCGTCCGCCCTGCTCTGGAAGTTGATGGACAAGCGATGGGGCCGGTCGGAGTTCTCAAACTGAGTCTCTCGCCCTCAAGCGGGGGTATGTTCTTGAGCGTCGGACATGAGGAGTTGGTCATGGCTTGGGTGGTGGCGGTTTGCGGCATGCCCGGTTCCGGCAAAGGTGAATTTGCGGGGGTGCTGGCTGAGGCCGGCGTCCCCATTGTTTCCATGGGCGACATGATTCGGGCCGAAGTTCGCACCCGAGGTCTCGTGGAGGAACCGCATGTCTTCGGTGAAGTGGCCGCTGCTTTGCGAGCCGAGCACGGCGAGGACGTGCTCGCCGTCCGCCTGTGCGAGCGCGTTGACGAGCTCCTGAAAAACCANGACATGGTGCTCATCGAAGGCCTTCGGGGCACGGCGGAGGATGCGGTGTTCTCGGCCCGATGGGGTAAAGCCTACAGAACGGTGGCCATCGAAGCGGACCCCGAATTGCGGTTCACTCGAATCCTTCGTCGGGGTCGCTCCGAAGACGGAGACCGGGCGGCGTTTGAAGCACGAAACGAACGAGAACGCGGCTGGGGGCTTGACCGTTTGATTGCGGACGCCAGCGACGCCATTCACAACGACGTGGAACTTGACGAGTTTCAGGCCCGTTGCCGGCTGTGGCTCAACGCGCTTCGAGGCGGAGACGGTGCGTGATTCGTAGGCGGCGATTCCGGCACAGCAGGCCGATTTGATGCTGATTTTCACCCAAGTGTTATAGTCGGGGAGATGTTGTAGCGAACTGCAATCCCGGGGGCTGTTGACCATGGCACGAAAAAAAGGCGGTGGCGGTGGACGACAACGAGCCCGACAGCGAGCCCAATACGACGAGTTGGACAAGTACCCCGTGATGCCACCCCACGCTTTCGCCCGCATCGTGCGCGACAAGCAGACGCTGAACATCATCTACCAGATCATCGAGCCTCCCCTCACCAAGAAGGAACAGGAACAGCGCGACGAAATCATGGACATTTTCATTCGCTCATTGACAGCGAACATCGAGGAGATTGATTCCAACCCCGAAGCCTACGTGCGCACCGCGATGGACAAGGTCATCAAGTCCTACAGCATGAAAATCAACAAGAAATCCAAATCCAAACTCTTCTACTACCTCCGAAGGGACCTCATCGGCTACGGCAAAATGGACGTGTTGATGAACGACGTCAACGTTGAAGACATCTCGCTGGACGGCACCAACGTCCCCATTTTTGCCTACCACCGAAAATTCGAGTCGGTGGAAACAACCTGCGTTTGGCCCACCGATGAGGAGCTTGAATCCTACGTGATCAAACTCGCCCAGCGTTGTGGGAAGCACATCTCGGTTGCTGAGCCACTGCTCGACGCCACCCTGATGGACGGTTCCCGAATCGTCATGAAACTGGGCCACGAGATTTCCACACGCGGTTCAGCCTTCTGCATTCGACGATTCAAGGACGATCCGTTCTCCCCCGCCGACATCGTGGCCTTCCGGACCATGTCCTCGCTGATGGTGGCCTACCTGTGGATCGCCTTCCAAAACGAAGTGCCCATGCTGTTCGTCGGCGGTACCGCTTCAGGAAAAACAACGACGCTCAACGCCATGTGCATTTTCATTCCGTGGCAGATGAAGATCGTCTCCATCGANTCCACCCGCGAAGTCAACATTCCGCAACCCAACTGGGTTCCAGGTCTCACCCGTCAAGGGTTCGGTGGTGAAAGCGACGAGGGTGTGATTGGGGAGTTCGAGCTGCTCAAAGCGGCGTTGCGTGAACGCCCCGAATACATCATTGTGGGTGAAATTCGTGGTGCAGAGGCGTACGTGCTGTTCCAGGCCATGGCCACCGGTCACTGCGCATATTCCACGGTGCACGCCGACTCGGTTCCCTCCCTTGTCCACCGACTTGAGAACAAGCCCATCGACATCCCGCGTGTGCTGCTGCCGGCGCTTGAAGCCTGTTCCATTCAGATTCAAACCCGTATCAACGGCCGCCGTGTTCGACGCACAAAGCAAGTGGTGGAAATCGTTGGCATCGACCCCAACTCCATGGAAGTCATCACCAACGAAGTCTTTCGCTGGGACGTTACCAACGATGATTTCATCTTCAGCGGCAAGTCGTACGTCTTGGAAAAAATCATGGTGAAAATCAACTTACAGTACAGGAAGAGATGCGTCGTGAACTGCGCACTCGAAAGCGAATTTTGGAATGGATGGTTCTCAACGACATCCGCAAGGCCGACCAAGTTTCTCAGATCGTCACAGAATACTACGTGCGCCCGAACGAAATCATGGCTCGAGTGGACGGGTTGAAGTGAGGCGGCGATTCAANCGACGGTGATACGATGGACCTGACGGCATGGCAACGCATCTGCAACCGGCTTCTCGGGCCGTTTGTGAAGAAGCGCGCTCGCGCCGACAAAGACCTTTCATCCAACCTGGTCAAAGGTTCAATGGGCATGATGCCAGAGGTCTACCTCTCGACGGTCATCGTCACATCCATCGCCATCACGCTCATGTGTTGGGCTTTTGTTGGAGTGTTTTTCATTCCCGACATCGGCGTCATTGCGTTCTACGAGGGCATCCAAGACTCGTCCACCGTGAACCCGTGCTTTGAGTGGGAGTACTGGAACCCCGATCTCATCAACCCTGCCCTGCCGGGCAACGGTTGCCCCGAGTATGCACTGCAGGTGTTCCCACCGGCGCTGAAGGTCATCATTGTCGCCATCGGCGGCTTTGTTGTCCCGTTTGCGGCCTACCGCTACAACAAAGGCGGTGCCGCCCGGGAAGCGACCCGCCGCGGCGACATGATCGAGAAGTACCTGCCCTACGCCGCTTCCTACACCGCAGCCATGTCCGCTGCCAACGCCACCCCCGCCAAGATTTTCCGCTCGCTTGCGATGAACAAAGACATCTACGGGGACGTCGCCGACGACGCCGCGATGATCTATCGAGACATCACGCTCCTCGGCTACGACCTCATCACCGCAATGAAACTGAGCGTCGACCGCGCGGCGTCGGTTTGGCTCACCGAGTTTTTCCAAGGCATGGTCGGCACCCTGACGGCGGGCGGTCAGCTCAAACTTTACTTCTTGAACCGAGCCGAGCACTACATGCGTGAAAACCGAACGCGACTCGGTCAGTTCCTCGAATCCATTGCGCTGCTCGCAGAATCCTACATCGTGGTTGCTGTCGCCATGCCGCTGTTCCTCATCGTGATGCTCGTCATCATGTTCTGGGTGTCGGGTTCGGGCGCACAGATGAGCGAAGGCATGCTGTACGGCATCGTCCTCGGCTTCATTCCGATGATTCACATCGCTTACGCTGTTCTTGTGTGGACCAGCAGCAAGGAACAAGAAATGTAGAGGAGGTGAGGACCGTTGGCACGAAAGAAAGACAAAATCGTTGTCAATCTTGACCTCCCGAAGGACGACAGTACACTGACGCGGCTCTACATCATCCTGTTCTTCTCCATCATCTTGGGCCTCGGCAGCGGACTTTTCTGGCTCGCAAATTCAGGGTTTATCCCCACCGCCAACGGCGAGCCGATGTTCACCAACCTCTACTGCGGTGCAACCGCTGAGGATGAGTTCGGCAACCCAACGGGGGAATACTTCCAGACCAATCAACAACCGACCTACACCGCCAACCAAACCTGCACCATTCTTCAGGACCGTCCCGACCGCATCACGTGGGAAAACGAAGAGTGGACCATGGTCACAAAGCGCGGCAAGAACTTCGACGTTCCTGGGGTTCCCGAATCCGCCACGGGAGGCGATCCTGTGTTGCAGCCGCTCTGGCTGAACTATTCGGTGGAAGCGTCGGGAGACTACGACTACACCGTTGCCATCCGAACCTCTTCGGGTGAAATCCTCCGCAACGGCTACGAGAACGGCACCGCCAACTCGGGTTCCGAGCAATTGTTTCTCGTCACCATCCCACCCGACGAACGGTACGAACTCATCTTCATGACCAAGCAGGAAGGAGAGTTTTTGCAAACCGTCAACTTCGACATGACGGTCCACTACCAGGACGGCGTTCCAACCAACATGAACAACAAATCCCTGTGGCTCGGACCTGCGGTTGAGGCGGGTCCGGTCAAGGTCCATCCCACAATCTTCCTCAATTTCTTCGGCCTTACGTTCTTCTTTTTCATCTTCCCCGCCTCCTACTACTGGGAAAAGGTGGAAGAGGCAAAAAACGAGGTGGAAGAAAAGTTCCCCGATTTCCTTCGGGACCTTGCAGAGTACTGGAAAGGAGGTCTATCGATGACCGTCGCCGTTCAAACACTGGCGACGTCCGAATACGGCGCGCTCAACGACGAGGTCAAGAAAATGTCCGACCAACTCAGTTGGGGCGTCAAATTCTCCGACGTCATTGGACAGTTTGCTGAACGAGTTGGAACGCCTCTGGTTCGAAGGGCCATCACGCTCATCGCTGAAGCCGACCGGGCTGGAGGAAAAATCTCCGACATTTTGGTGACCGCCGCAAACGATTCTCGCGAACTCAAGTTCCTGGAGGGTGAGCGGCGGCGAGCCATTGGTTCCTACATCGCCGTCATTTGGACGTCGTACTTCGTTTTCCTTGGTGTGATCGTCGTTCTTGCCAAGGTGTTTATCCCCGCCATCGCAGGCTCCAATTCAGGCGGTGAAGACGGTGGCGACAGCGGCGGCCAAACCATTGGAAACATGACGATTCGAAACATCGATCCGCTGTTCTTCCTGACCATCTTTTACTACGGCGTGACCATGCAAGCGCTGGGCAACGGTTCCATGGCGGGCCTGATGGCCACCGGACGCTTTTCCACCGGATTCAAGCACTCAGGAATGATGATTATCGTAGCGCTTCTCATCTTCAACCTCGTTGCGTTCTCGCCCGATTTGATCGGGATCACCGAAGTGCCGGGGCTGAACCCGTCGTCGGGGACTTTCGTCCCCTCGCCGCTGTACTTTGGGGGCTGAGGGCGTGCGTCACGACGAAGAAGCGCAAATCCACATCTTGGAGATGCTCACGCTCTTCTGGCTGTTTTTCATGTCGGCGACGTTTCTGATTCGCGTGGACGTGCCGGATTCAACGTCCGTGGCGTTGGATTCGTCCTTGGAGATGGCTGCCGACGATGCAATCCGGTACGGTCTGGGACTCGAGGCGGAAATCGAAGGCGAGAGTCGCCTCGAGGAACTGCTGGCCAACGACGAACGTGAAGAGGCGTGCGAGCTTCTCCAAACGGCCGTTGCGCCAGGGAAAGAAGCCAANTGCTGGCTCGCTAAGGACAGCTCGGTAGCCACGCCGCACGGGACCGTTGGCACCCCCTCCGGAGGGACGGTCGCCGTTCATCACCTCGTGGTCATCGGGCCGTACGTTTGGACGGTCTCGCTGGATGTTTGGGCTCGTGGAGGCGGTGCCTGATGCGCTCCACGCCCCTTAGCGATTCTCAGGCGGGCCAGATGCTGCTCGCGACCGGTGTTGTCCTCCTCATGTCGCTGCTTTCAATGGCCATTTTCGGTGTGAAGGTGGCGGGGCTGACGCTGCCCCATGAACCCGCCTCCGACGACGTCATTGACACGACCGAGCAGGTGCTCGAGTCAATTCAACCGCTCACGCAGGCTCGGATGAACCTCTGGACGGACGGCGGGCTGGAACCGCTTGAAGCCGCCGAATTGGGCTTTGACACCGTGCACGACGACCTTCTTCACCACGGCGAACTTCGCGGCGTGGAGATCAAACTGACCAACCTGGTGCTGAACCAAACCGATGCCGATACCATNCNGGTCANCGCNGAACTCGGCGTGTCCGACGGCGAGGCCATGCTGAGTTATGACGTCAGCTTCACCCTCGATGTTCAGTCCTCGTGATGCGCATCAACGGCACGATTCAGAAGGGTGTTGATGCGTTCGACGTCGTCCTCAACCCGGGTGGGGTCCACCGTTGGCCAGTTGGCGATTTTCGCACGCTCAATCAGTCCTTCTTGGATGGCACGGATTCTCGCAAAGCTTGCCAGATATCGGTCCGAGCGCCGATAGGAATGCGCATCCCGTGATTTGAGCATGGATTGATGAGCGCGTTCCTCATCCACCACCATCACCACCCCAAGTGCGACGCCGCCGGCGTCCTCCCACGCTTTCAGCATGCGGGCGTTGGGCACGATGTGGACGCCCTCCAAAAGCAGGTCAATGCCTTCTCGGCGGGCTCGTTCAACGGTTGCGGACACCCCGGCTTCCAACGCGAGACAGGTCTCGTTCCAATCCAGGACGGGCTCTCCGCTGCTGCCACGGGAAAAGGACGACCGGTGAAGCGCATCGTTCGTTTGATCTGCGTCCGTTGCGCGCATGATCTCGCGAATCGCATCGGTTGACATCACCCGCGTGAACCCCGCACGTTGGGCGACACCGACCGCCGCCGTTGATTTGCCGACCCCGGTCGCGCCGGCGATGACGAGCAGACGAGGTGGTCGGGATGCGAGGGCCTGCGCGGTTTGCGAGGCCATCCCCACCGTACGGGTCATGTTGTGAAGGAGGGTGCACGAGCACATGAGGGTTCTGCACCCCTCGGCGTGAAGGTTGCGGAATTCGGGCCGTCGGCACCCACCGATGGCCCTTTGAATCGGCTGGGCTTGGAACTTTCATGGCCGATGAGCAGATGTGGATTGCAGGTGAGTGGTGCGCCGCAGAGAACGGAGCGACCAGTGAGGCGTTGAACCCCGCGACGGGCGAGGTTATGGCGACCGTCCCCAAGGCCACCGTGGGCGATGTTCACCGATGCGTTGCGTCGTCTCGGGCTGCTCTGGAAAGCCCCGAGTGGAAAGGAATGGACCCTGCGCAGCGAGGACGCGTTCTCAACAAAATGGCTGCCGTCACCTACGCCAAGGCGAAAGAACTCGCCGTGATCGAATCCTCGAACAACGGCAAAACCTTCCGCGAAGCGCTCTCTGAAATTCGATACGGCGCCTGGACCCTCGAGTACTTCGCCGGTCTCACGGATAAAATCGAAGGCAGCACCATCCCCGTTCCCGGTTCACGATTGAACTACACGCTCCGTCAACCGCTGGGCGTGACCGCCCACATCGTCCCGTGGAACTTTCCTCTGCAACTCGCTCTTCGGTCCATCGCTCCCGCACTGGCTGCGGGCTGCACCGTCATCGCAAAACCCGCCTCGTGGACCCCGCTTTCCCTCCTGGCTTGGGGCAAAGCCATCGATGAGGGCGAGACCGGGTTGCCTCCCGGTGTGCTTCAAATCTTGACCGGGTCGGGCGCTTTGGCCGGCGATGCGCTTGCTGGCCACGCTGGGGTTGACGGTGTGGTGCTGACCGGTGGCGTGCCCACCGGAAAAACGGTCATGGCCAAAGCCAGTGAACAACTCACGCCCGTCACCCTCGAACTCGGTGGGAAAGGAGCCAACATCGTCTTCCCGGACGCCAACCTTCGGTACGCTGCAAAGGCGATTTGCTTTGGTATTTTCATGAACGCCGGACAGATGTGCTGGGCAGGTTCTCGGCTGCTGGTGCACGAAGACGTTCACGACGAACTGGTCGAGGCCGTCTGCGCCGAGGTGTCAAAGTGGCCCGTCGGGCCGGGCATGGAAGACGGTGTCCGAATGGGCAGTCTGGTCCACGAACGCCACCGAGCCGAGGTGCTTGAAAAACTCGAGACGGGTTTGGCCGAAGGTGGCACGTTGGCGCTTGGCGGTCGCGCGCTCGATCGAGACGGGGCTTTCATGGAGGCGACGGTGGTCACCGGCGTTGACCGGTCGCATTTCTTGTTCCAGGACGAATTGTTCGGACCCGTTCTTTCGGTGACCTCGTTTTCCACGGATGAGGAAGCGCTTGAATTGGCCAACGATACGCCGTTCGGATTGCTCAACGGTGTTTGGACCAACGATTTGAAGCGAGCCCACACGATGGCTCGAGACCTCGAATGCGGCATGGTGTCCGTCAACGAATACCCCATCACCTTCCCCCAAACGGCCTTTACGGGCTGGAAGCACTCCGGCATCGGCATTGAACAGAGTCAGGATGCGCTTCGCTTCTACACGAAGGTCAAGAACGTGAACGTCAAGCTCTGAGGTGGGATGGTGGCCGTTGAAGTTGAACAACGTGGCAACCTTCGCATCGTCAAGATGGCTGGTCAAGCCTCCACCCAGTCCTTTTCAATGGCGTTTTTACCCGCCATCGCCAAAGCCATCGACGAGGGTCTGAACGACCGGAGCACCAAGGCGATGGTCCTGACCGGCGACGGTCGTTTTTTCTCAGCGGGTGCCGACATCAACGCCTTCCAAAAGGCCATTGAGGAAAACAACGCTCCGGCGTTGATTCGAGAATTGACGGGTGTCCTGCACCCCTTGCTGCAGCGCATTCGAACCTCCTCCACCATCGTCGTGGCGGCGCTCAACGGTGTTTCGGCGGGCGGTGGGCTTGGCCTCGCCCTTGCGTGTGACGCTCGCGTGGGGACCTCCGACGCCAGAATGGCGGCTTCCTACGCTGGAATGGGGCTTTCCCCCGACGGGGGAACCACCTGGCTTCTGCCTCGTCTCGTGGGCGAGCAACGAGCTCGGCGATTTTTCATGGGCAACGAAATATGGTCCGGCGAACAAGCACACGAATACGGGGCGATTGACGTGTTGGTGGACGACGCATCGCTGATCGAAACCGCCGCAGGGCTCGCTTCGATGTGGTCGTCTTGGGGTCCGCACACGAAGGAAGCGACCAAGCACCTCCTGCACGTTCAGACGGACAACGATTTTTCATCGCATCTCGACCACGAGCGCACGCTTATTGAGGCCGCAGGGACGACCGAAGCGTTTCGTGAGGGCGTCGCAGCGTTTCTCGAAAAGCGACAGCCGTCCTTCGAGTGAATCAGTGAATTTGGAATTGCACGTTCTGTTTTGGCTTTCCACCGCCCAGGCGTGTTAGCCCGACGATGAGCGCCACGAGACCGCCGCACATCGAGCAACACCCTGCCCCGAAACCAGCCGCCGAGAGGAGGCCTGCGCCGATGGCGTCCTCGACGAAGGGGATCATCATGGCGTCCAAGTCAACAACGGACATGGAAACGTTGGCGTCGTTGGAAACCGTGAAAACTTCGCCTTCTGCGCATCGGTGTTCAACGGATTCACCCTCTTCGGCGAAAGTGTGGCAGATTCGAGCCACCACGATGGCGTCCTTGATGTCCCAGTAGGGCTCGCCTGCGTTGGATCCATCATCGGTGGCCGAGGTGGAACACGAAATCCGTGCTGCACGCTCCGAGGCGTCGTTTCCGTCGGCATCAAGGATGATGAAATTCACGTTTTCGCAGGCGTCCATGATGCCGTTGTTGTTTTCGTCCGCTTTGGGGTCTCCGGGAATCAAAAGGTACCATCCTTCCTCGCCCAATCCGTCCTGGTCGTTGTAGGTCAACTCAGCGCTGGAACCGACAATCTTGGTGTGATCGGCCGTCTCAAGTTCATTGTACATGCCTTCAATCGACCCGGCAAAGATTGCCCCTGCGATGAGCCCAATGACGCCGATGGCTGCAAGGACGCCAGCGACGATCATCGCTCCTTTCGGACCCTTGCNTTCGCTGGCGACCACCAATTGCTGCGGGTTGGCCCCAACTTGGTAGCCACCGGCCACCGTTTCAGGTGTGATTTGGTCCATCGTAGTGGGTGCTGGGCCCTCAACCATGTCCGTTGTGGCCTGATCGGTCGCTGTGGGCACAGGGTCAACCCCTTCGTCGGTGGGCTGGACCGCCTTGGGTGCCTCGGCTTTGACGGTGTTGTCCTTTTCGATGGCGCCCCAAGGGGTCGAGTCGGCGTCGTCCATGGTGCAGTGCACCCGGTGCAACTCAATAAATCAGTGGGAATCGGGGGAACTTCACTCCAGGTCCGTTTCCTCGGGCTGCCCGCTCGACCAGTCGTAAATCCCTTTCCCGGCTTTTTTGCCCAATCGACCCTCAGCCACCAGACGGTCCAGCAGGGGGTGCGGTGCGTAGGCATCGTCGTTGAACGATGCTTGGAGGTTCAGCAGGATGTCTCTTCGCACGTCCAAACCGACCAGGTCGGTCAGCGCGAGCGGTCCCATTGGGTGCTTGTAGCCCAGCACCATCGCCGTGTCGATGTCGCTTGCGCTGGCCACACCGTCCGCCAGCATGCGAATGGCTTCGTTTCCGAGCACAACACCGAGACGGCTGGTGGCAAAACCAGGCACATCGTTGACCAGAATTGCGGTTTTGCCCATGGCGTTTCCAGCGGCTTGTGCTGCGGCGATGGTGGCTTCAGAGGTTCGATCGTGGCGAACCAATTCAAGCAGTTTCATGATCGGGACGGGGTTGAAAAAATGCATGCCGATGACCCGCTCAGGTCGCTGTGTTGCTGCGGCGATGTCTGCGATGGACAGCGAAGAGGTGTTGGTGCCCAGCACGGCGTGTTCGGGTGCCAATTCATCCAACTGAGCGAAGATGCTGTGCTTCAAGTCTGGAAGTTCAGGGACGGCTTCGATGACGAGGTCGGCGTCCCGCACCGCCGCGGCGAGGTCGGCAACGGGCGTGAGCCCAGCGGCCCACGCATCGCGCTGCTCGGGTGTGGTTTTCCCCCGAGCAATCCCCTTCTGCCAGAACGCCTCAATGCGCTCCATGCCACGTTCAAGCCCCTCTGGATAGGCATCGTAGAGTTTGGTCTCCCAGCCGGCTTGCGCACAGACNTGGGCGATGCCGGCCCCCATGGTTCCTGCACCGATCACGGCAACGCGCTGAATGGTCATGGTCCGTGGAGGAGCCACACCTTCATGATGCTTGCTCGGCGGTTGCCTGTTTGGATTGAGCAAGCAGCACGCCTCCGACGATCAGGGCGAACGCCACCGCCAAGGACGCTCCGGGCCGCTCACCCAACAGCTCTTGCCCGCCAAGAATGCCGAACGGCGGTACGAGGTAGACGTAAAACGCAGCGGGTCCGGCGCCGATGGTTCGGATGCCGTCTGCGAACCAAACGTAGGCGACGACCGTGGAAAACACGGCCAGAAACACGATGCCCATCCACGCCTCGGGGCTGGGAACGGTCCACGACGCCCCCAACGCCTCGACGCCCGCCCAGGGTGTGAGAATTGCCAGTCCGACGACGGACGACCAGACGGTGAGGTGGAGCGGACTCAACGGGCCTTCGGCGTCATCGGGGGTTTGAGTCATCACCCGTTTCATGACGATTGTGGAGGCAGCCCAAGCCAGNGCTGAACCGGCGATGAAGGTGTTTCCAATCCAACGTTCGATGGCTGGAATGTCGGTGTTGGGTGAAGCAACGAACAAGACCGCTACGCCCGCCAGAGCCAGAGCCAGACCTGCCAAAAGGCGCCAGGTCATGCGCTCACTGAGGAAAAACACGGCGAGAAAGGCTGTGAACAGCGGGTTCAGCGTGATCATCAGCGAAGCATCACCCGCAGCGGTGTAGCTCATCCCGTACATGAACAGGGCCTGGTAGAGAAAGGTGGAGAACAGGCCGATGCACGCCACGTGTTTCCACTGGGACGGGGAGGGAAGCGTCCACTGGCGAGACCACTTTAGGTAGGCCAGGAACAGGATCACGACGATGACGTATCGAATCCAAGCGGCACCGATTCTCGGGAGTTCGGTGGCGACCACTCTGCCGGCCGGCCAACCGAATCCCCAAATGGCTGCGACGATGACGAGTTTGATGTGAACGGATGCGTTCTTCATTCAAACCGCTCCAGGCCCAGCTGCAGCATCCGGGTACGGGGAAGCCCGATTTCCGGTAGTCCTGCGGCCGGGGCGTGGAGTTTGAGGCCTTCAATCCTGTTGACGTACAACCCATAACTTGCGATGTCGTCGGGTTTGTAGGGCGTGTCCAGCCCCATTCGTTGGAGGGTCTGGCATGCTTTTTCGGAGTAGATGGGGAACAGGTTGGTTGAGAAGTGCATCCATTCGGAGATACGCTGGGCATCCACCCCGTCGAGGGTCATCAGGTGCTCGAGCAGGGAAACATCGGGGTAGGTGGTTGTGCGGAGAACCATCTCGACCTCGTTGACGATGTCTTCGGGCCAGGCGAACGGGGTTCGCTTTGACCACCTGTCGGCGATGCTGATGTGCTCGATGGAGTGCTCGGCTTGAACGGCGTACAGCGATTCGATGTAGGAGCGGTCTTCGTAGGCGTCGGTGACCAAACCGGGCAACGCCTCAAAGAAACGCTCGCACAAATCGGCATCAACGCCGTAGAGGGCGACGGGGATCAAGACCGATCACCTCAACATCAGGCTCGGGCGCCAATGCCGGAGGCGATTTGGCGAGCCGTCATGGGCTTTTCAGCCACCCATTGTTGCTTGAAGAGCTCCTTGAGGTTCTCTTCGTCTTGAGCCGTTGGGAGGTGGTCGGCCACGTAAGCGGTCCATTCGTCGTCGGTTCCTTCGAAGAGGGTGCCCTCAACGGTGTATCGCTGTCGCTTGTACGTGCCGATTTCTCGGTTGAAGTTCTCGTGCGGCACGTAGAGTTTGGCTGCACCTTCGGGCAGGTAGCCGCAAAGTTTCCTGACTTCGCCCACGATTTCTTCGTGGTAGTGCTGTCGGGCTTCCTCGTTCAGGGTTTCCTTGGAGACGTCGATGTTGGCTTCGAGTTTCTTGCGCTCGTCCCAGCGTCCCTTGATGCCCCAGACGTAAGCCCAGTGAGCGGACGACGATTCGTCAACACCGAACAGGTCGTGGGCGGTTGACACCCACTTGTTGATGTAGCGCTGGAGCATGTCGAGCGGGATCACACCGGCCTTGATGATACGGCGCAGCCCGTTCGAGCCGGTCCCGAGGTGGAAGGATTCCTCCTTGAGCATGGGTCCCATGCTGGCAGCCAGGGGCTTGAACGCCGAGGTCGACAGCATGCCGAGTTGGAACTTGCCGTCTCGGTCAACAAACATCGTGTAGCAGAAGAAGTCCAGCCAGTGAGGCATGGGTCGGTTGAACGCACCGAGGAGTCGGTCGCCGTCCTGCGCATTGCGCTCGAGGAGCTTCTGAGCCTCTCGTCGTCCTTGCTGGCCGAAGTAGGTCATGAGGAGGTACGCCATCTGCCATCCGTGGCGCTGTTCTTCGGCCATGATTCGAGCGGCAGCGTAGCGGTCGTAGTCGGTGGGTGCGGTGGCGAGCAGGTGGCGCTGTTGCTCCACGGAGGCGAATTCGGTGTCGCCCTGCACGGTGATCATGCTGACCAGTGCGTCTCGCATGCTCTGGTGAGGCACCTGCAGCGAGCGTTCCCACTTGCGTCGTCCCTCGTAATCGCCAAATTCAATGGTGTCGCCGGCGCGCTCCCAATCGAACTGGATGGAGAGGTCAAAATCACCCATCCATTCACGGTCGTAGCCGACGTTGTCTTGCCAGGCTTTGAAGTTCTCAATCCAGTCGTCCCAGGTCTTCGGTAGGTTGTCCATGGTGGACGGTGAACCCCGACCTGCTTATACCCTTTACGAACATGTTCGCACGAACATGTTAGCCACTTTGGCGCCGAATCTCTTCGGTGAAGGCGTGGAACACCGCAGACTCAATCCGTTGGAGTTGACTCGAAAGGGTGGATTTGGCCACGTCCAACAGGTCGGCCAGCTCGGTCAGATTGATGCGTCTGGGCACGTCCCAGTAGCCTTCTCTGGACGCCACCTCAAACACCTCGCGCTGGCGCGGCGTGAGCAATCGGGTTCCGGTGCTTCTGGTTGAAAGCAAGCGGTGTGGTATCTCGTCGGTTCTGAACCGATTCACGAGGGCGCGCATGGTTTCTCGACTCCCCTCCACCGTCCATTCAACCCAACCGTCACGAACTTCAAAGGGCGTGCGAGGCACCACTCCAAGGTCCACCAAAGGTCGCAGAAAACCGCCGCCACCTGCCGATATGGTGACCGAAAACCGACCGTCCTCGGGGTCGGTGCAGGTGTCGATTCCGTTGTGATTGAGGACCGTTGCGTGAAGATCTTCGTTGCTCCAACACCGGGCCGTGCCTCGTCCTTTGCTGAGCGGCATGTGCTGTTCAATGCGGAGCGTTGCGGAAGGGTGTTGCCTTGTGACGTCGCCTGCCCAGTGCCCGTGGGGTAGACGCACGTCAATTCGGAGTTGCTGGGCCATGGTTGTTCCTCGGAATCAAGCGGGACGTCGTCGTTCGTTGCGGGCAACGGTTTTGGCGGAGACATCGATGAGTTCGTTGAACGTCGTCGTATGGTCTGCACCGATTTTGACCCCGGGTAGATAGCCGTCGCAGACGCCTGAAGCCGCAAAAACAGCGTCTTCGCTCTGACAGAGGTCGGTGGCCTGCCACAGTCGGCCGAGGTCGTCCCCCACCATGGTCTCAGCACGGGCTTCTTCTTGGGCAGACCGGAACACCAACCTTCCCTCGAAGACGCCGCCGATGCCACGTATTGCCGTGGCCGAAATAACGCCCTCGGGTGCGGCACCGACGCCCATCAGCATGTCAAACGGTCCGTCGTCTTTGGCCGCCCAGATGGCACCGGCGACGTCACCGTCCCCGAGCAGTTCGAGTTGGGCGCCCGTTTCGCTAATCTCCTTGAACAGCTGGTGATGTCGTTCTCGGTCCAGAGCGACGATGCGAACGTCCTTTGCTTCGCAGTCCAGGACGTGCATGGCCTGCTCGATGTTGTACACCGCACCTCCCTCCAGCGAGACGTGCCCGGCCAGTGCGGGACCCGCTGCAAGTTTGTTCATGTAGCAATCCGGTGCGTGCAGCAGCGTCCCACGGGGTGCTGCGGCGAGTACTGCAATGGAATTCGGTTGGTCGTCAGCGCAGTTGTTGGTGCATTCGAGCGGGTCAACAGCGATGTCGATCTTTGGTGCCCCTTCAGCGCCGACCATCGAACCCAATTCCTCACCGATGTACAACATCGGGGCGTCGTCTCGCTCGCCTTCACCGATGGCTACTCGACCGTCAAAGGGTACGTGGTCGAACGTACGGCGCATGGCCTCAACCGCTGCATCATCGGCAGCGTTTTTGTCGCCTTTGCCGCGCCAAGCGGCGCTTGCGATGGCTGCTTGGTCAACGGCTTCAACGAAGTGATGCGCCAAATCCGTGGTGATGCCCATGGGTGAATGGACACGCGGGAAAGCCATCAATACAACGGTTCATGTTCCCTTGAATTTCTCAATCACTTCNAGGTCGGTGATTCGGGCGCTTGGGTATTGTCCCCCCGCGTCTTTTTCCAGCGATTTTACCATGTCAAAGGCGCACAACAACCCTGCAGCGACCCCCGTGAGGGCCTCCATCTCAATGCCGGTTTTGTAGTGAGCTGATACCGTGACCGTGCACCAAAGGCTGGTCCCTTCCCAGCTCCAATCAACCTCGGTTCCCTCAAGCGGGATGGGGTGGCAATGTGGAATGATTCTCGGCGTGTCCTTCACCGCTTGAAGCACCGCAACGGTCGAAGCCTCGAGCACGTCGCCCTTGGCGATGGAACCCGATTCAATGGCGNCTTTGGTCGCCGTCTGGAGCACAACACGACCCCGTGCGGTCGCTCGTCGTTCAACGACAGGCTTTCCACCGATGTTGATGATGCCTTCAACGGATTTCTCGCTCAACCCAACCCCTCCTTCCAGGTCTCCCCTTCGGTGGTGACCTCTTTCTTCCATATGGGTGCTTGCCTCTTCAATTCGTCGATGAGCCATTCGCAGGCTTGAAACGCTTCTTTGCGGTGTGGGCTTCCGACGTGGATGGCCACGATGGGCTCCTGTGGGCCGACCGCACCGGTCCGGTGAGCCATGGCCACCGAAGCGATGCCAAAGCCTTCGATGGCTTCGTTGGCCAGGCGCTCGAGCACGGGCGTGAGTTTGTTTTGCCAGGCATCGAATTCAAGACGCAAGACATCGGCGTCGCCTTCGTGTTCACGGGTCAGGCCGACAAAGGACACCACGGCTCCGCAACCCTTGGTGTTCAGCTTGAGCAGGAGTTCGTCGGGACGAAGCACATCGGGAGCCTCTTCCACCAGCACGCTGCCCGTCATACCTCGTGGGGAGGGAGGGCATCATTCAAACCTCACGCCTCCATGGACTTGCATGGCCGATGCTCCCGACCAGACCAAGCCCATCACGGTGATGGGTGCCGGCCTTTCGGGTTTAGCGGCCGCAACCTTGCTCGCCCGAGCAGGCCGAGAAGTGCACGTTCACGACATTCGCGCCGATTCAGGTGCACGGTTCGACGGTGATTTCCAAGCGCTCGAAAACTGGAGCATGGACGACGATTTTTTCGATCAGCTCGAGTCGTGGGGCTTTGATTCGACCTCGTTCAAATCAACGGCCTTCTCGGTGGTTGACCTCATTCACCCCGACGACGAAATCTCTCAGGCCAAAACCGATGGCGTCGCCTACCGCATCGTGGAGCGGGGGACCTCCGACCACACCATCGATCAGGCGTTCAAACGCATGGCCATCGAAGCAGGTGCCACGCTTCACTACAAGTCGCGCATCGACGAGAACGAAGCCGACATTGTTGCGTGTGGACCAAAAGACACCTCAGCGATTGCGCTTGGCGAAATTTTCCACACGTCGTACCCCAACCACATCGCCTTCCAACTCAACGACAAGCTGGCCCCGGGTGCCTACAGCTACCTCATCGTCATCGACGGCGTCGGCTTGATCTGCACCTGCCTGTGGCGCAAGCAAAAGAAGAGCGAGCGGTTTCTCAACGAAACCATCGCCTGCTACCAACGTCTCTACCCCGACATGGACATCAACCCCGTCAAGCGCGTGGGCGGCAAGGGTGATTTCACCCTGAACGGGCACTACACGGCACCCGCAACCGGCCAGCACTTCGTGGGCGAATCGGGTGGACTGCAGGATTTCATGTGGGGCTTTGGCATGCGAATGGCCGTCTGGTCCGGGGTGCTGGCCGCCCATGAAATGCTGGGCGGTCCTGCCTACGAGAAAGAGGTACGACAAAAGTTGCTTCCGTACGTCCGGACGAGCGTGGCCAATCGGTGGCTGATGAACCGTGTGGGCGACCGGACCTTCAAGCGAATGTGCAGGGCTTGGATGCGGGATCAATCCAAGAGCGGTGACGGGTTGCGATGGATTGGGAAGTTGTTCCGTCCAAGTTTGTTCAAGCGAATCGTGTTCGCACTGACCTCGCCGTTCATGCTCAAGCGGATGGAGGGTCCAACCCGACCGTTGCGACTTCCGTTCCGTCCAGCCAAAGGGCGCGACACGTGGGAGCAGAGCGAGGCAGCCCTGGAGGTCAAGGCTCGTTGGGAAGCGGTTCGTCGCGGTGGCGGCCACGTGTCCTTCACGAGCAACGCCGACGGTGAGGCGCAAGAAATCTCAGCGATTTCTTCATAATGCCAATCCCGTTGGCTCAGGGCATGAGCGACCTCTACGGATTGAAACTTGAACCCATGCCAAACCGACTCGTCAACTACGGCGTGACCGAGAACGGAATTGCCGTGATTGAACTCACGTCCGATTCGGCTGGCGCACCTCTTGAAGGCCCCAACGACCGCTCGCCCAACACCTACACGCACGGCATGATGCGAGACATTGACGAGGCCATCGTCCGCGCTCGCTTCGACGACAGCGTCACCTGCATCGTCCTGACCGGCAACGGTGCTTCGTTTTTCTCGGCGGGCGCCTCCATCCAGATGCTCAACAGCGTCAGCCCCGGTTTCAAGTACAACTTTTGCCTTCACGCCAACGAAACCTTGTCTCGGCTCGAGCAAACCGCTAAACTTGTCATTTGCGCCATTAACGGACACGCCGTTGGTGGTGGCCTGGAGATTGCCATGGCCGCCGACATCCGCATCGCCCGCAAAAACGCCGGGAAGGTCGGTCTTCCAGAAATCAACCTCGGTGTGCTCGCAGGAACCGGTGGCACCGCTCGCTTGACCCGCCTCATCGGCAAGGCCAAGGCANTGGAAATGATGGTCACGGGCGAACTCATGTCCTTNGANGACGCCCACGCNTGCAACCTCATCAACCACATATGGGAGGGTGATCCCGATGATTTCCGCCGGGACATCCTTGACTGGTGCAGCCAATTCACCCTGCCCAACAAGGCGGTCAAGGCCGTGGGCAACATCAAGCGCTCGTGCCAAACCGGGCCAGAGATTCCCTTTGAGTACCATCTGGCTCTCGAGCGGGAACTGCAGGCCGCTCTCTTCAACAGCAACGACGCCAAGGAAGGCATCGCTGCATACGTNGAGAAGCGTGTGGCGAACTTCACCGGCGAGTGAACCTTGAGGTGGTCTCCATGAGCGACATCACCGTCCCCGCCGATGTTCCCGACGAACTCATCGAGACCTACCTTGACAACATGAGGGCTGCCACCGCCGGCACGGGTTCCATGAACCTCTTCGCCTGCGACCAAAAGATCGAACACCTGAACGACGATTTCTACGACGGCGGCGACACCATCCCGCTGTCCTCAAACGACCCCGGACATCTGTTTGAAATCGGTGCTCGAGCGTACGCGGAAGGCACCATCGGTGTGCTCGCAGGGCAGTGCGGTCTCATCGCACAGTACGCTCGGGACCACCCCGATGTTCCGTACCTCGTGAAACTCAACTCCAAATCGCACCTTGTCAAAACGGCCCAGCGGGATCCCATCAGCCAGGCGCTGTGGGACATGGACGACGTGATGTCGCTGGTTCACAACGGCATCAACGTCGTGGGCATCGGTTACACCGTTTACATCGGGAGCGAATACGAACACGAAATGCTCACCGAGGCAGCCCACTTCATTCGACAGGCCCACGAGCTCGGCATGATTTCGGTGGTATGGATGTACCCGCGTGGCCAGGCCGTGGCCGATGAAAAAGACCCTCAACTCATCTCGGGCGCAGCGGGTGTTGCCTGCTGCATCGGTGCGGACTTTGCGAAGGTCAACTACCCGCGAGCGTTCGATGGTATGACGCAACCGGAATCGCTCAAAGTCGCCGTTGAAGCCGCAGGTCGAACCGGCATCATCTGTTCGGGCGGTGGAACCTTNCCACCTCGAGCCTTCCTTCAGCGACTCCACGATCAGATGGCGGTCTCCGGCTGCCGAGGCGCAGCGACGGGACGCAACATCCATCAGAAAACCACCGAAGAAGCCGTCCGAATGACGGCCGCTTGCCACGCCATCATTTGCGAGGGTGCTTCGGTCGACGAGGCCATGGCCATTTTCGAAGGCAACTGAACCTGTCCACTCTGCGATTCGGACGCATCAAACGGTAGGCTATGACATAGCCCACTGCGGGCCCTCTGATGGGACCTTAACGAATCAGTGGGTTTGTGCTTAGGCCCTTTGATTGGTTAGTATAATGTTTGAATCATTCTACCTTTCATTCTACAATTAACGCACCACGTACTCTTCGTTATGATTGGCTCACCGTAGTCATTTTCTCCAACGGGATTGAAATTACGAGCGATTTTGATTACTTCCCAACCATCTTTGCACTGCATATTTAGCCAGGCCGCAAAATTTCCCACATCTTTAACGCCAGCTCTCTGTAACTCTCGAACAGAGTAAGTCTTCCCATCAGCCAACTGAATACGCTCAGTACTCCAATTCCGTTCTTTATGTTCCCAATCCGCCATGTTTATACTACCTAAATCTTGGATATTATTCTTATTCAATCAGAGGGAACCCTCTGATTAGACGGGGCATCAGACCGTACCCTCTGCTTGAATGCCTAATCAGAGGGGGCCCTCTGAATATCAAATAGTAGAATGTATATGGTAAGTCATTGAAATCATACCATTCAATGGCCATATTCCTTCTGGAGCACCATCCTGTTGGCCATAATCCCATTGATTCTGGATTGTATAGATACACATACCTCCATCACTCGGAAGTGTATCTGATGTGGCAAATCCACCGTAATTTAATCCACTATCTCCAAGATCGATGGTTGTGTTATCATCAATCATCGTACAGTTGATGTTCACAAAAGCATCCC
>FUFK010046792.1_pt1 | contig 30898 bp, 23 predicted proteins | sample 1021851 | NCBI WGS metagenome assembly FUFK01 (sample SAMEA51879418, study PRJEB19060) | metagenome | reverse complement strand
TTAGTTCAAGAGAAAATTTTAATTCAACCCATTCAAGATGAGGTTCTTGCAATAGTTCAACAAATAGCAGAAAAAAATAAATTTGATTTTATTTTTGACAAATCTAGTGCAGTGATTATGCTATATTCAGAAAAAAAATACGATATTAGCGAGCTGGTTTTAAGGAGTATCTTGAGACAAGAGAAAATTGAAAACCTTGAAATAGCTTTTGATGATGAAAGGAAAAAAGAACTCGAAGAGAAAAGGAATTTAGTTATTGAAAAAAATAGAAAAAGGAGAGACTCAATTTCAAGACTTAGAGAGCTTAGAAAAATAGAGATAAAAAGAAAAAGAGATAGTTTATTAAACATTAAAAGAAAAATTAAAACTTAAAAAGATGAATTATATAAAATTATTAGTGTCAGTTGCATTCATTGCATTTAGCACAATTTCATACACTCAAAGTAAAGTTGCCCACATTGATAGTCAATCATTGATCAGTCAAATGCCTGAAGTTAAAGAAGCACAAGCTCAACTAGAAAAACTTCAAAAAACCTATCAGACTGAAATTGAGGCATCAATGAAGGAATATCAAACGAAATCACAAACTTATTCTGCAGATGCCCAAAATCAAACAGAAGTCACTAACCAAGCAAGAGCAAAAGAATTGCAAGGTATGGAACAAAATATTCAGCAATATCAACAAACCGCAGCTCAGGATATTCAGCAAAAACAAGCTGATTTATTAAGGCCACTCATTGAAAAAGCAAAAGAAGCTATTCAAAAGGTAGCCAGAGAGCAAGGGTTTGACTATGTCATCGATGCCACACCAGGTGGTGCAGTAATTCTTTCAGACGGTAAAGATTTGATGGCAGATGTCAAAAAAGAACTTGGTTTTTAGATTTATATACTATTTATCTTAAATTTTAAAAACTATCTATAATTTTATAGATAGTTTTTTTTATGAGTATTTCTCCAATTGGTTTTTTTGATTCAGGAATAGGTGGCNTTAGNGTATGGAAAGAGGTTANANAATTACTTCCTNANGAAANTACAATTTATTANGCTGACTCAAAAAATTCNCCNTATGGNTCAAANTCAATNTCTGAAATTCAAAATATTAGNATAANAAATTCNAATTGGCTANTTGATAAAGGNTGTAAATTAATTGTAGTAGCNTGTAATACAGCAACAACNAATGCAATAANNTTATTNAGANAAAAATTTCAAATACCNTTNGTNGGTATTGAACCAGGAATCAAACCTGCTNTAAAAAAATCAAAAAAAGGAAAAATTGGTGTATTAGCAACNAANGGTACTTTATCCAGNGAACTTTTTGAAAAAACAACTAAAAGTATTGANANNAANAACTNTGATATTATTGAGAGTCATGGGGATGGAATAGTTGAAATTATTGAGTCGGGTGATTTTGAAAATGATNAACTTGAATCAATATTAATTGAATATTTNAAACCNATGATTGATTATGGNATTGATCAGTTNGTTTTAGGATGTACTCACTATTTTATAATNCAAGATTTGATTNAAAAAATNATTGGAAATAATATTATNATAAANAANTANAATNTNGCTGTTGCNTCNCANGTAGAACGAATTTTANTNANAGANAAAATAGTTAATTCTGAAAAAAATGAAATTTACAATGATTTTTACAGCAATGGNAATAACTTTGCTTTNGAAAAACTTTTAGGGAAAAAAAATTCTGTAATTNAGATTTAATTNTGGCTTANAATTTAGAAATTTTAAAAAGTGAAAATAAAGATCAACTAGTTATATCTTCAAATCAAATGATCTTTTCAAAAAGGATTAAACTTGATGAGAATTCAGAACTAGATAACTATCCTGTTGTTAAGCAACTGTTTTTTTTACCATTTGTAAAGTCAGTAATATTAGACAAACATCTAATTATTATTGAAAAACTTGATTTTCTTGAGTGGAGTGATGTTCAAGANGAAGTNTTGGAGGAGATTANGAAAAANCTNAANAATGGNATGTCAATATACACCANTAGCAATTTAGCAATAAGTATTTATGCTGAAAGAACTCCAAATCCAAGGGTTATGAAATTTGTATCAAATAAAAGACTGGTAAATAATCCCCACGAATTCAAAGCAATAGTAGACGCATCCAATTGNCCAATAGCAAGCGCTCTATTCATGCACGAATTTATTTCTGAAGTCTATATTGATTTTAATTTTATATCTGTCTCATTAAAGTTAGGATTTGATTGGGAAAACCATATGATGGATATTAGAGAGTTCATATTGTCTTACATAAAAGATGGNAACACAATAATTAATCAAGGATATGATGTTGAAAAGAAGTTTGATTCAATTTCATTGAATGAATTAGATGAAACATCAAAAGAAATTGCAAAACTAATTGATGAGCAAATTAAACCAGCTGTAGCTCAAGATGGTGGTAATATTGTTTTTCAGTCATTTGACAAAAAAAGTGGAGAAGTAAAGGTTCTTCTGCAAGGTGCATGTAGCGGATGTCCGTCATCAACTGTTACATTGAAAAGTGGTATTGAGAGCATGTTAAAGGACCATTTACCAGAAAAAATTAATTCTGTTACTGCGATAAACGGATAATCATAAGTTAGTTTTAAACTCTTTAAGGTATCTTGGCTCAAAGTAAGCTAAGTCTTCAAATTCATTATTAATAAATTTTCTGTACGATAATTTGGGCATGTATTTGGATGAAGGGTTTATGATATTTTTATCAAAAAATATTTTTTTATTCTTTTTTATAATTTTTTCGCACTTAAATTGACCATTACCAACTATTATTATATTATTATTTTTTAAATGTTCACCAAAAGATTCACTTTTTATAATCTCTGGTTTTTCTTTCCTAATCATATTACTTTGAAAAAAAACAGATGAATAAACTTCATCACGTCTAGCATCAATTGTTGGTATAATTATACCATTAAAATTGGAAGAGTTAGCAAGTATTTCCAAAGAAGAAACTGAGACAAGAGGAATATCATTTGCAAAACATAGACCCTTTGCAGCTGAAACACCAATTCTTAACCCAGTATATGATCCAGGACCTCTACTTACTGAAACACATCCTAAATCTTCAAAACTAAATTTATTACTATTTATGATTTGATAAATAAAAGTGTGTAAATTTTCGGAGTGAGAATAAGAACTATTGTCAATTTCAATTAAATCAATTAAATTTTCCCCCTTTGACAAAGAAACAGAGCAATTTGAGGTTGAGGTTTCAATATTTAATATTAAGTCTGGTTTCAAATTTTTAAGGGAATACCAAAATAAAATTCTAGAACTTTGATCTTAAAAATAAAATCAAACTTTGAAATTATTAAATCGGACAGTGCAGATTCATATCTCTGTTTGATTAACGAAAACTCGTAAGAATCTATAGCTCCAAGATTAAATTTTTCCTTTGCATATTCAAAAGATATTCTTCTAGATTCTAGAGATTTTTGGGAAGCCTCGTATGCTTTGAAGGAACCTTTCGCATCATTGTAAGCTTGGTTGATTGTGTTTTGTAAATCCAGCTTAGTTTGGGACAACAGATTTTCAGACCTTTCAACATTAACTTTACTCCTATTAACATTGGTTCTAGTAGAGAAATTATTAAGAATTGGAATTGATAGACTTAAACCAAAGTTTTGACCTTTGTTTGAATCAAACTGCTCAGTGAATGATCTTGGTGATTTGACAATAGTTTGTTGAAAAGGAGCAACAACAGGTTGATTAGTTCCCTGAACAAATCCAATTGGAACTAAATCAAAATTACCAGTTCCGACTAACCTGTCACTATAAGCAATTCTTGAACTGAAAGAATAAAAAGCTGATAATCTTGGTTGTAAAAAACTTTTATTTAATTCTAATGATTTTTTTGCAATTTCAACATTTGTCTCTGCTACTCTAATTTCATTCTTATTTTGAACAGCGTAATTATAAATCATATCAGGTGATTTATTTAAGATTTCACTCATCTCGAGGTCATAGTTTTCATCTACAATGTCAAATTCTTGATAATTTTCAATTAATATTAATTGAGCAAGTGCCAATTTTGCCAAAGTCAATGCATTTTCAGCATCAATTAGAGATTTTTCGGCACTTGACTTATTTGCTTCAATTTCATATAAATCACCAACGGGTAAAACACCATTTTCAACCAACTCTTGGGCTCTTGATAAGTCTTCAATTGATAGTTCATATTGGATTTTTTGGACCTTTAGAAGCTCTTTATTAAAAAGAATTTGAAGAAATGAATTAGCAACCAACAATGAAACATTTTCTTTCATATCCTCNAACTGAAACTTGTTTGATAAAATATTCAAATTTGCTAAATGCAATTGCTTAATATTTTTTAAACCATTCAAAACATCAACATTAACATTTAAGTTCATTGATGTAAATTGAGTGGTAATATTTTCTAAAATTCCTGTCGTAATATTCTGATTCAAACCAACGTTCCATGAGTGAGAACTGCCAATATTAAAATTGGGTATAAAATTTCCAATTGCATTTTTTTTATTTAATTCAGCCTCGGTAAAATTTAGTTCAGACTGTTTTATGGATATATTTTTTTCTAACGCTCTAGCAACACATTCTTTTAAGGTCCAGGATTTCTGAGCAGTGATATCGGCACAAAAAATTAATATTAATAGTAAAAATTTTCTCATTTTTTATCTATCTAGTTTATATTCATTATCAACATCTTCAACATCTCCTCTCTTTATAGGCTCAGTCTTATTCCANACTTTAATTTTATCGTTGATGGTAACACCAGACAATACTTCAGCAAAAACTCCATCCGAAATTCCTAACTCAATCTGTCTTTTTTCAAAATTTTGATCAGAAATTTCAATTTCTACAAAGGCTTCCTTTGTTTTATTGTCAAATTGAAGTAGGTATTCATCAATTGCCAAAACATTTTCTTTGGTTTGTGTAACAATTGATGCATTCGCACTGTAACCAGCCCTTATTATATATTCATCATCCAAATAAACTTCACCCTCAATTTGAAACTGAATTGCTCCTGCAACTTCAATACCTTTTGGTGCAATTAGAGTTAATTTAGCGTCATAAACCTTATCTTCAATTGCTCCAATTTCTATTTTCAACGGAAGGCCTGTTTTAAGTTTACTAACTTCTCCTTCATCAACACGACCCTCAAAAATCATTTTATTTAAATCTGCTACAGTTGCTATTGTTGTCCCTGGATTAAAAGTGTTGGCTTCAATTGCCTGGTCACCCTCTTTAACGGGTACTTGTAAAATTGTTCCTGAAATAGTTGATCTAACATTGGTATTAGTTAATGCTGAACCTCCAATTGAACCAAGTCTTATAATTTGTAAATCTGATTTTGCATTCTCTAAACTTTGTTTATCCTGATTGAATCTCAGTTCAATTGAATTAAAATCTTGCTCTGAAATTATACCCTTTTCAAATAACTTTTTGTTTCTGTTNTATTCTTTTTCTGAGTTTTGAAGTATTATCTGNGTTGTTTTAACCCGNCCCTCTGCACTATTAAGGGTTTGTTCATTGGGAATTACTTTGATCTTTGCTAATAAATCACCTGCCTTAACTTGATCACCTTCATCAACAAAAATCTCTTGAATAATCCCACTAATCTGAGGAACAATATTAACCTCATCTTCCGGAACTACACTTCCTGTTGCTACTATTTTATCTTCAATTGTTTTGTATTTTAATTGTTCCGTTTCGTAAGTAATTGCAGACCTACTATTTGTTTTAATATAGTAAGCTATTGAAAATAATAAGCCTAATGCTATTAAAACAAAACCAATATTTTTTATGTTTTTCATATAATTATCAAAATTAAAATTATTCTTCTCTCAATGCCTCTATCGGCCTAATTTTTACTGCTTTCCGAGCTGGAATCATTCCAATTAAACATCCCAGTGTAATCATCAGAAATAAAGCTCCAAAAATAAATTTCAATGGGACTGTAGGATTTGTATATGGGAAATCTGTTAAATCTTTTGTTCCGTAATTTATAGAAAACAAAATTATTGTTGCTAATATAATCCCGATGATTCCGGCAATTAGAGTCAAGAATATTGATTCGATCAAAATCTGATTTCTAACCTTTTTTGGTGTAGCTCCCAACGCCCTGCGAATACCAATTTCTTTTGTCCTTTCATTTACAGAAATTAACAATATATTACCGATTCCTATAACACCAGCTAATATTGTAACTAGGCCAACTATTAAGGAAAGAAATGATAAACCATTAACGAAATTCAATGTGTCCTTAAATACTTTACCTAAATTAAATGCTCCCAGGCCCTCTTCATCATTTGGATTTATGTTATGAATATCTTTAAGAACACTTTTTACTTCCTTTTCTACTTTTACTACATCAGCACTCTTATAAGCAGACATCATAAAAAACCCAACATTATCTCCAGAGTTAAATAAATCCTTGAATGTAACAAATGGTATATATATATCACCATCGTCTCCAAATCCACCTCCCTGTACAAATTTATGAACTCCAATCACCTTAAATGTTATACTGTTAATAACAATGAATTTGCCTATTGGATTTTCATCCTTTTCAAAAAGTTCTTTTAATGTTCTCTCACCAATGACACACACTTTTCTCGAGAAAGCCATGTCATTTTCATTAATGAACCTTCCTCCATCGTAAACTTTTGATGTTGCAATTTTAATATATTCTGGATATTCACCATATATCGCATAAGTGCCTGTCTTTGACCCGCGAACAACATTTCCACCTGATGATCCAAAAACACCTCTTACATTTCTTGGTGCTATAAATTCAATTTCGGGAACTTTTTTCTTAATAATTTCCACATCCCCNACTTTAAGTTGAATACCCCTGCGGGCCTTATATCCTTTGTAAGGGAGTGATGTGTATTGACCCCAAACAAATAAACTATTTGATGAAATTGAGGCAAAAGCTTTTTCAAACCCATTATCCAAACCTTTTGCAGTTCCAGATAGTGTAATAAAAATAAATATTCCCCACAATACACCAATCATTGTAATTATAGTTCTTAACCTATTTTTACTAATAGAACCAAATATTTCTTGCCATGTATCTCGCTCGAACAATTCTTTCATTTATTTTTCATTTAATGCTTTAATTGGTTTGATCATTGCCGCTTTTTTAGCAGGCAGATAACCTGCTATTGCACCAAAAAANACCAACATTATTGTTGCAGAAACTGCAAAATTAAAATCCACATAAGGATCAGTAATGAAGTATGTCTTTTCTAACTTATCACCAATTGATGAGAGAAGTAATACCCCAAAAAATAATCCGACATAACCTGAAATTGTGGTGATGAAAATTGATTCTTGTAAAACAAGTGCAATTATAGAATTTGGAGTCGCTCCGATAGCTTTCCTAATCCCAAACTCCTTGTTTCTTTCTTTAATTACGAAAACCATTATATTGGAAATTCCAATTATTCCCGCCAATAACGTACCAATGCCAATAAAAATTATCATGTAATTTAGGGCACTGGAAAATTGCTCATTTTGCTGCATATCATTGGAGGCGCTTCTTACAGATATTCCTTTTGGGTCGTTGGGATCAATTTTTTTCTTGCTCTTTAAGTATTTCTTAATATTTTTTTCAAACTCAATTGCTCCTTCATATCCAATCTCGGGATTATATGAAATAATTATTTGATCGACCTCATCCGAGCTTTTCAAAATTGATTGAAGTGTTGTGTAGGAACAATAAATCATTCTTTCCTCATTATCACCGCCATCATCCTGAAAGACACCAACTACTTTCCAAGATCTTCCTCCACCATTTACATATTTGCCTATTGCATTTTCACTACCAAATAAATCTTGTTTTACCAATCTTCCAATGACAACATTTCTTTCCTTATTAAAAATGTCAGCCTCATTAATGTATCTACCATTCATAATAACAGTTAATTCATTAAATTGGTGGTGTGGGCCAACTCCCCTGACAGTATAATTATTTGATTTTAATTTGTATCCAACTTCACTTGAAATTGTTATTCGAGGTGTGAGACCTTTAATAAAAAAATCATATTTATTTTGAATATCCTCGAGATCTTCATTTTTTAATTTAATTCTTCTGTTCGACTCGTATCCGGCATACGGCTTGGAAGTTCTACTTCCATTAATCCAGATTGTATTTAATTGGTCATCTTTAAAATACTTTTCAAATGTGTTTTCAAGTCCATTTGCAAGTCCAAAAAGCATTATAAAAATGAATATACCAAGAGCAACTGTAAACCCTGCCAAAAAGGTTCTTAATTTATTTTTTTTTATGGTTTCAAAAATTTCTATCCAACGATCTTTGTCAAACATTTATAAAACTTTTTGATTTATTTTTTTGTCCTCTACAATAACTCCATCTTTGAGTCTAACAATTCTTTTACACATTTTGGCAATATCTTCCTCGTGAGTTACAACAAGAATTGTTTTGCCAGAGTTGTTGATTTCTTGTATTAAAGACATTACTTCACTAGATGTTTTGGAGTCTAATGCGCCCGTGGGTTCATCAGCTAATAAAACTTTAGGTTTTGAAACCATTGCCCTAGCTATTGCTACTCTTTGCTTTTGACCACCTGATAACTCACTGGGTAAGTGAGATGCCCAATTTTTCAAACCTACATTATCTAGATACTCAATTGCAATTTTTTCTCTTTCTTTTCTTTTAATTCCTTGATAATAAAGTGGAAGTATAACATTCTCTAGTGCTGATTTATAATTAATTAAATTAAAAGATTGGAAAACAAACCCAAGAAATTTATTTCTGTAGTTGGCAGCTTTTGTTTCATCCAAATCTTTAATTAAAATATTATCCAATTCATAAGAACCATTGTCATAGTTGTCTAACATTCCTATAATATTCAGCAACGTTGATTTTCCAGAACCTGATGATCCCATAATTGCTACTAATTCACCTTCGGAAACATTAAAATCAATACCCTTTAGAACATGTAAGGAATTAGATCCCATTTCATATGATTTGTGAAGATTTTTAATTCTAATCATTAAATATCTTTTTGATTTTCCAAATTATCATAAAATGTTGCGTAGGAGGATGATATGTAAGGGGCCAAAATCAAAAAACCAAAAAAAAGTGTGAAAATGCTAAGCATAATCCATCCAATAAAACTGAGTTGAAGTAATAAGAATTTTATTTTCTTACTATACATCAAGCTCCAACTCATCGTAATGGCTTCTAAACCATTTTTCGGTTTGCCATCAGCTAATAAATAATAAGTCTGTGAAATACCTAAAGAAATAATTGCACAAGGCAATAGAACAATGAAAAGAAAAGAAAAAAATAAGGAACTTAAACTAAAACTTGCAAGCTCAGGGTCAATGCTGTAGTTGTAATCGTATGAATATACTTCAGAGTCAACTTGGTTTAGGGAATTCATAAAGGAATTAAACATTTCTATCAACGAACCAACTGGTTCAAAACCACCAAACATCACAAAAGCCCATAATAGAAAACAAATTATAAACATGACAGCAATGATTAAGCCACTTAACAGATACGCAATGATTGAGTCAACTATAATTTTTTTGGATTTAAAAGGCATAAATAAATCTTCGATCTCTGCCTTTTCATTTCGTGCAATTTTTAAAAAAAAGAAACAATAACCAACATATAGGGCGCCTGTAAAGAGTATTTGTAAGATAAAACCTATAAAAGGTAGTGAGCTAATGGCAATCGATACAATAAAAAATAATATTATTGCGCCAACTGCAATACCAATATCTTGTTTTAAGTTATTCCAAGCTTTAGACCTAATATTTGTATTCGATATCATAATAATTGCCGGGCAAAATTAAGAATTAAAATCAATTAACTTAGTGCTTTTAGCTTTATTAAGACATAATCTAACTATGAAGGTTTACTTTTTTTAAAAAATTTAATATAGAGAACATATGCAGTAATAGCTGCTAAAATATATGGAATAGCCATAAGATAGATGATTCCATCATTTAAACTTTCAGCAGTTTTTTCGTCTGCTCCAGACTCCAGTACTGCTTTGCACATTGAACATTGGATTAACTCAATCATTAGTAATAAGGGGATATCATTAAATAAACAACAACTCCTGTGACAGCAACATAAAGCCATATGGGGAATGTTATTTTAGCAATTTTTTTGTGTAACTTAAAATTTGATTGGACCGCACGACTGTAGCTTGTCAATACGAGTGGAATAACTGCAACTGACAATATTATGTGGGTTATTAATATAAAATAATAGACATAAGCTATAAATCCTTTGCCACCATAGGATGTAGGATCGGTAGTCATGTGATAGGCAATGTACATTACGAGAAACATTAATGAAAGTGCAATGCACACTTTTATAAGAGATTCATGTATTTTTCTTTTTCCATTTTTTATATAATAGACAGCAACTACTAGTAATATTGCTGTTAGGCCATTTATTACTGCGTAAATTGGTGGTAAAAAGGTTAGCGGTTCAATAAAAGGTAAGTTATCTAGAATTACAACAGGTTCACTATTTGGAAACCTCATGTCAAATATTAATTTATCCTGACTCCACTTTGTGAATAGAAGCAAAGCGACCACAATGGGAACAAACACAGACACAAACCAAATCAAAGAATTATATAGCTTAGATGTTTTAACCATTTTTTAATAATTTTTTAATGTCCTCTTTGATCATATCAATTCCTTGAACTTTTTGTCCCAAAGATGTAATTCCTAAATAGTAAACAATTGGATTGCCATTACCATCTCTTCTTGATCGAATGTATCCATTTTTGTCAACTAAAGCAAAAAAACCTTGATGTTCAAAACCTCCTGCAACGGCTGGGTTTACACCTGAAAAGATATTAAATCCACTATTTGACAATTCATAAACAGAATCGATTTCGCCAGTCAAAAAATGCCAATTTTTTGACTTAACCTGCAATCTTTCAGCATATTCTTTTAATACAACAGGTGTGTCATTTATTGGGTCTATAGTAAAAGATGCAATTCCAAAATCTTTTCGGTCACCAAACTCTTCATCTAATATTTTCATATTTTGATTCATTTCTACACATATTGTTGGACAAGTGGTAAAGAAAAACTCTGCGACAAAAACTTTTCCATTGTAATCTTCATTAGATATATATAAATTATCTTGATTTTTAAAAATAAATTCTGGAACCTTTCGAGCCACTCCATTTAATTTAATAAAAGCCAATTTTGCATCGTTACTAACTTCTTCAGTTCTGCTGGAATCAACAATAGATTCACTATTTATTCGATTGTAGATCTTTGGTAGAAATATAATACCAAAAATAATTGCAATTATTATTGAAGCTTTAGTAAGATTTTTTTTCACTAGTTATCTAAAATATTATTCTTTTTTAATGCAAGCCTGTATTCAGCTAAAATAATTTTCACATCATCTACCATATAATTATTTAATTCCGCAACAGACCTCATATCGTAACCAAACTTTATGCCATCTGAATCATTTCTGCCTCTAAGAAAACCTTTTTTATCGATTATAAATACGTATGGCGAGCCATGAAATTTATCAAGCTTAAGATCTGTTCCCAAGCTCTCAAAAAGATTTTTTGAGTACTTCGATTCTTGAAGTAAAAAAAACCACTTTGTCATCTCTGTATTTGTACCTGATTGTAATTGTGTAACCAAGTTTTCAACTTGCATATTAATTTTTTTTGTGCCTATTGCAATAAATTGAAAATCATTGAACTTGTAAAATCTTTTGTAAATTTTCTGATTAAGATTTAAAATATCGCCTTTTTTATTTTCTATATTATCACCGAGAAAAATTAAAATCGATATTTTATCATCAAACTTTTTATCAGAAAAAGTATTAATATTTATAACGTCTTTTTTTAAAACAGGAAGTTTGGCAAAATTATTTATTCCTGATGCAAAAAATAGATATGCAACCAACGGCAATACAAATAAAATTGTAAGAACAAAATATTTTTTCAAGCGAATGATTTAAAAGTTCCAGCTAACAAAGCTTTCATACATTACATNATAAATGTAATTACCTTCAACAAGAAATATAAAAGCTGCGTATGCTATTAAAAATATCAAAGTAATAACAACAGAAGCTTGTAGACCAAATGTTTCATCTCTCATGTGCATAAAATCCCAAGTAATATAGTAAGCCTTGACAAGAGTTAGAATTACAAAAATCCAATTGATTAGTTTCATNGANAGNAATGTNNTCATTANTNCCTGTGGTTTGATTATNCCAAGAGCAACTTCAANAGCGGTAACAATTGAAAGAAAAATAAGTACTCCCCAAATTTTTTGGACATTAGATTTGAATTTAATCATTCCCCTGAATATTTCTAATTTATGATGATTNTCTTGTCCCATGAATATTTAAACCAAATAAAAAAATGTAAATACAAAAACCCAAACTAGATCAACAAAATGCCAATANAATCCAACTTTCTCTACCATCTCGTAATGGCCCCTTTTTTCATATGTTCCTAACAGAACATTTATGAAAATAATAATGTTTATTATAACTCCAGTGAATACATGAAAACCATGAAAGCCGGTTATAAAAAAGAAAAAGTCAGCAAACAATCTATTACCATACTCATTCCTGATAAGGTTTGCTCCTTCAACAACAAAAACTGCTTGAGATACTTTCAACTCTGACTCCTCTCTAGTTAAAATAATTTTGTGACCGGTTTCATCTATTTTTTCAGATTTGACTAGAATATTTTTGTTAGCCATGAAGCCCTGATTAACCTCCTCTAAGGAATATGTAGGTAGTGAGGACTCAGTCAGATACCATAAGCCGTTATTTTTCTTTTGCCTTTCCCTGTATTCCGGTATTTCTACAACAAAATCCTTAAGTGCAATTCTTTTATTTGAATTATTTGAGTCGACAAACTGTATGATTTGTCCACCTTTTGTTTCTAAAGCACCATATTCTCCTTTTATGAAATTTACCCATTCCCAAGCTTGTGAACCTACAAAAACAGCACCACCAAAAATTGTCAAAAGCATGTAAACTGCAACTTTATTTTTTTTATTATTATGTCCAGCATCAACTGCCAAAACCATGGTTACTGATGAAAAGATTAGTATAAAAGTCATCAGCGCAACATAATACATTGGCGCATCTACACCATGTAAAAAAGGGAAGTGATAAAAAACCTCATCTGCGATTGGCCAAGAGTCAATATTCTTGAATCTAGAAAAACCATAAGCAACTAAAAATCCAGTAAACGTGAGAGCATCCGAAACGATAAAAAACCACATCATCAGCTTTCCATAACTAGCATCTAGTGGCTTTGATCCNCCGTCCCAATTGTTTTGAATTTCCGAAGAGGAAATTGTAGAACTCATCAACTTCTAATTTGGTGTAAAATTAAAAAAATTTTATCCAAAAAAATAGAAAAAGCAAAACAAATAAACCCATAGAAAGTCTAAAAAATGCCAAAAATTTGATCCGAGATTAAAACCAAGATTATCATTGACGTATTTTTCTTTTTTGGTATTAACCATTAGAACGATCAAAACGATTAATCCAGCAACCAAATGAACTATGTGTAAAAAGGATAAAACATAAATAAAAGAGGTTTTGATAGCACTTTGAGCGCCAGCAAAGTAGTAACCCTGGTCTATTATATTATTAAAACCTATAAACTGGAAAATTATAAAAACTATTCCTAGGGTGAATGTGATTAAAACCCAACTAAAAATACTATTTGTGGATTTTCTATTTACAAGTTTATTTTTTGCAATAAACAATGTAAAACTACTTAATACAATTATGAAAGTGCTAAAAAAAAACTCAGAGGGTAAATTAAAGTCCATGGTCCAATCAGGCCTCCCTTTACTAACGATGTAAGCGCTGGTCAATCCAGCAAATGTCATTGTTATGCTTAGCAAACCAAACAATAACATCATTTTTTTTGCCTTGGCTAATTTTACTTTTTTCATGTTGTTGATCATATGAACTTATCAATTATGTAAATTAGTTGAACTGAGGTAAGATAAAAAATTGTATACATAAACAACCTCTTTGCAGAAGCAATATTCATTCCATTATATAAATTAACACCCATAAAAAGCATGATTAAGCCTAAAACAAGTATTATTATTGCAGACTCTAATGAAATCATTAATAAACCCGTCAATCCAGTGGCTGGGAAAACAGATATAATAATCAACCATAATGTATAAAGTATTATTTGCAAAGCTGTTTTTTTGTCTCTATTTCCAGTTGGCAACATTACAAATCCTGCTTTTTTGTAATCATCATCTAACATCCAACCTAATGACCAAAAATGAGGAAACTGCCAAAAGAATTGAATCATAAAAAGAGTACCTGGTTCTATACCAAACTGATTAGTTGCAGCAACCCAGCCAAGCATAAAAGGAATTGCTCCAGGTATCGCTCCAACAAAAACTGATAAAGGGGATATTGGTTTTAGAGGTGTGTAGATGCATGTGTATAAAAAAACAGATAATGCAGCGAAAAAAACTGTTTTGTAATTTATTAAATATAGACAAAGTAATCCAACAAGTGTTAAAAAAATAGAGATCCAGAAGGCACTGGAGGTTGAAATTTGGTTTTTTGGTAAGGGTCTGTTCTTTGTTCTGTCCATCATTGAGTCTTTGTCTTTTTCAATGATTTGATTAAATGAATTTGAAGCACCTACAATACAGTATCCACCGACAAGAAGAAGAAAAATATTTACAAAATTGAACTCATCAGCAGCTAAAATATAGCCAGCGAGTGCAGAAAAAACTACACTAATGGCTAGCCGTGATTTTGTAAGGGATAATAATATCTTGGTGGTAAATGCCATCTAAATCTTCTACAAATTTAAAATAGATAGAACAGCAATAAAATTATTGAAGCTTGAAAGTTATGGGAATACTAAATGGAACTCTCACCGGTCTACCTCTTTGTTTTCCCGGTGTCATTTTAGGTAATTTACCAATAATTCTTTGAGCTTCTTTTTCTAGATTTTTGTCTGGTCCTCTTGTTCTAATTCCTACAATTGAACCATCTTTATCAATGATAAATTGGACAAAAACCCTACCTTGGATACCCATTTCTTGAGCAATTTCAGGGTATCTGAAGTTTTTGTTAATATGTTTTTGAATGTTAGATTGAAAACAAGCTCTTCTTTGTGATTTTGGTACTCTTTCGCAGCCAGGGTAGAGGGGTACATCTTCAATAATTGCAAAAGGAACATCTATGTCGAGTTCTTCTTCCATTACCTCTACTTCCTCAACAATTTCTTCTTGATCAGTTTCAGTAGACTCGATTATGGTCTCTTCAATTTCTTCTTCATCTTCAACTATTTCAATGACTTCAGGTGCTGGAGGAGGGGGAGGTGGTGGAGGTGTTTTTAATTGCTCGGTGATTGGAATTTCCTCATCATCATCGTCGTCTACATCTAAAGCAATATATCCATAACCATCATCATCATAATTCTTCCATTCAATTGCTCTCCAGGAAATAAATAAAACAAGAAATAAACCTATGGCAAGATAGAATGAACTCTTCTTATTAAGATCGGCACTTGTACTTTTTTTAGATCTCATGACGGGCTAAAATAATTTTTTTTTCAATGATACCAAAATAAAAAAACCAAATATGGTACCAAATACATTAGATATTATATCGGTTAAACTGAATGATCTGCCAAAAGGAGATATATATTGTAAAAACTCCACAAAAAATGAAAATAAAATAATTAGGATTAATATTTTTTTATAGTTGTTTTTATGAGCATAACTTAAAATCCATAAAATTGTAAAAACAGTAAATAAAAAAAAATGAATTAATTTATCTGAATAAATAGTACTTAAACTATTTGAGGAGAAAGGGTATAGAAATAGAATTAATATTATTAAAGTGTACAGCCAAGCGACTATTTTCAATTTATTGACCAATTAAGGTTTTATAAGCTTGATGGTCTAGTAAATCTGAAATCTCATCCAAGTTTGAAATTTCCATCTTTATTATCCAACCATCATCATAAGGTGACTCATTAACAAGTTCAGGATTATCCTCAAGGGCTGAATTGAACTCCAAAACTTTACCAGACATTGGAATGAAAAGATCAGAAACAGTTTTTACAGCCTCAACTGTCCCGAAAACTTCATTTTTTTTTAGGTCTTCAGATATAGTTTCGACTTCAATAAAAACAATATCTCCAAGTTCACTCTGAGCAAAATCTGTTATTCCAACTAATGCTATATTTCCATCTATTTTGATCCATTCATGATCGTTTGTGTAACTTAAATTTTCTTTTACTTCCATATCTCTAATTTATGATTTACTTAATAATTTACAATAATTTAATTGCCAAAATTATACCTGAGAGTAAAGCCAGATCTNATATTTGTTTGAGGGAAAGCTGTAGATATTTCATATTTTGAAAAAAGATGATCATAAAAGAAAATTGTTGAGAAATTTCTGTTAAGAGCATAGTCTGCACTAATTCTTAACGAAAAAACTGACTGACCAGCAGAAACCTTATTGTCATCAACATTTAAATTTCTAATAACAGTTAAATTTTTTCTAATATTGAAATCTAACTTAGTATTTAAATCGCCAATGAATCTGTTAGCGTTAGATGCAAACCTAGACCACAATTTTAGATTTCTAGCTCTATATCCGAGTCCTATTGAATATTCATTTCCCCATGATTCTGTGATTAAGTTGTTTGCCAAACTAAGAGAAACAGCCCTATCCTTAATGACATCAAATGATAATCTTAAGGAATTTTTTAACTCTAAATCAATCCTTACAAGAGGGTTGAATTGCTCAACTAAATTTATATTTGAAAAGAATATTTTTGATTCATAGTTTCCATTTGAATCAAAAGAATTTTCATTGTAGTTTAAGTTGGATTGAAAATTATTAATAGTAAAGTTAGATCTATATGAATGTCTGAATGATATTCTTGAAAAAACATCTTTAAAAGCCTCTGACAAACCATCGTATTGAATACTCCAGTTAATCTTGGGTTTATCACTTATCGGATTTAAGCTTACATCTTCAGCTTTTTTTCCAGTGTATGCAGAAATAAATGACGGTATTAAAACTTCCTGACTATTTTTACTAAAACCAATCGGAAAGCCTTGCTCATCATATTCAATGTTAGAAACGCCTTTTTGGTTAATTAATCTCACAGAAATTATTTTTAAGTTTTCTTTCATCCTGTTAAATGAGTCTGATTGATCCATAGATTTTTTATCAAACGAGGTCTTCAACATGCTTGATGATATTGAAAAATTTCCATAAAAATTTGGATTTAGTGCTTCATAATTAAAATCCTCAACCCTAAAATTTTCTGAAAAATTCTTGGAATAATTTCTATTAGCATTTAAATCGATTTTAAGGTTTTTTAATAGTTGAATTTCGGCAGAAATTTCAAACTTTGAGTTAAAGACCTGTTGAAATTGTTCATTGAACTCACTGAAGTTTGTAAGATAACCTCTCTTTGCCAATTCATATCTAATATTTCTCTGATTTCCAAAAATAAAATCAAATGAGGGTTTTGATGTTCCAAAAAAACCTATAGACGGAATATATCCAGGTATAACTTTTCCAGTATTTTCTGAGTAGTTGAATCGAAGTCTTTTTAAGCCTTTTAAAACATCTAAAAAATTATTTTTCTTATTTAAAAACTTAAAATTTCTATAGAATTTTTCAAAATTAAGACTTGCTACAATGGATTGATTGTTTGAATTCTGTATGGTACTAATATTACCAAGAGTTTTTCCATTAGAATCTACTATCGTATTTAGAATATCTGATCCACTTTGCCAATTAAAATTTCCTGAGTATGTGTATGATGATTGAATAAAGTCAAGAAAAGGTATACTTGAAAAAGGAATAGAATAATTTAATGTCAAACTTTGGTTAAAATAATCTGCATCTCCAATATTTAAAAAATCATCAAATAAATTGAGTTCATCTCTACTTAAATTATTCCCTAAAAGATTATTTATATTGATAGTATTATCATTTGTTGCGTTGTAATTCAAATTTAAAGAATTAGTTAAGTTATGTGATAACGACATTGACCACCTAAAAAGATAATTTGCTTGAACCATTGTTGGTATCGGAATTTGATTATCAGATGAAATACCTGAATAATTAATTTCTCTAAATTTTTGTTTATTTAGTAATCTATCAAAATTTCCTGAAAATGATAAGTTATTGGGCAATGGGTTGATGTTAATATTTTTTAAAAAATCTAAATATTTATTTTTTGAGTTACCTAAAATTTTCTTAAAAATAAAAACAGGTTCACTATTAAAACTGTAAGAGTATGTACCATTAGCTCTTACCATCTTTTTATTATTGTAGTCAGTTTCAAAGTCGACATAATCAGTTTCATTGTAGGAATATGAAAAATTAAAGTTCTCAACGTCGTAGAAGCGCTTTTTATTTTGATTATTTCTGCTTTTAGACAAACCTAAAACACTAAAACTTTTTGATTTGGATATTATACTTGATTGATTCCGTACAGAATCTTGATTTTGAGAAACTGAAATTACTTCATCTAATGAGAGGTCACTGTAATAACCATCATATTTTGGTTTAGTAATTTCCTTGGAAAATGTGTAACTAATTGGCATTTGTATACCCCATTTTTGAGGCAAAACCTGCCCTGCATTAATATTTGATATAAAATTATATTGGCTATAATTATCGTTATTAAGTTCATTTGGTGATTTATCGATTGATCCAAAACCAGAGGATGAAGTTCTACCACTAAACGAAAAATCTGCAAAATCAGCGAGATTAGCATCAATATTTCCAATTGCAGCCCAACCGCCATCTACTTTAATATCTGAAAGTCTCAATTCATTAAACCAAACTTCACCAGAGATAACATCTCCAATACTAGTTGAGGGATTTTTTAGTCCTAAACTTATTGTCCTGATCCTTGCCAGCGAAGGATTACCTTTTATTGAAAATTTGTATTTTTTTTCACCTGGTAACGAACTAATTGGTGTGAATTCATCTATTAAATTCAATTCTTCATCAAAATAAATTGTTTCAGCTATGTTAATTCTATCCTCAATTATTTTTAATTTAATTTTTAATAATTTATCAAGCTCAAATTCGATTGAATTTTCATCAGGATTCCAAACATCATCTGCTGAAAACCTCGAAGAATCACTTAAGTTAAAGCTCGTTGGTTTAAGTGGAACTTCTACCTGATAAAAATTATTGTCTACATCATCCCCTATTCTGAGGAATGCTACCAACCTTTTATCATAATCTGAATTATTTCCTGATCCAGGTAGAGGAAATTCATTTACTAAGGATTCTGCGTGCACATACATTTTGATCCGCTTGTAGTGCCTTAAGTCAACATCAATATTTTTATAAACAGCTCTCAAATCTTTTGGTTTTAGGTTCTGAACCTTAAGAGAAAGAGATTGTTCATTTTGTCTAATTATTGAATTATTACTGTAAAGCTCTTCCCTTTCAACGCCAGGAGGTAATACGTAATTCACTGGTTTTCGATTTTCATTGTCTAAAATATTAACAGATCCTATTTCAAAATTTGTTTCAGCATTTAAGATATTGTCTCTGTTGAGATTTCTTGTATATCTTTTCCAATCTGTTTTTATTAAGTCTAGTGTTGCAAACCTAAATGTAGTTTGGGACTGAAATCCATTTAAAACCATCCTGATAAATCTTATTGATTTCAAGTCTGAAATACCATTAACCCTGTCAAAGTACCTAGAAAAACTAGTTCCTTCATAATATTCTGGAAAGATTGGGATTTTAAATTGTAACCAACGTGAGTTGGTTGTTCCGCCATTTGCCAGCTGAACGTTTGTGTTTTCTCTAATGTCAGAAATAAAGGGGTTATTTTCTCTTGTATTAAACTTTCTAATAGGTATCCTATATTCAAAATAACTATTGATTTTATTCATTGTATTGTCATTGTTAACATCTTCTACATCTGGTAAGTTAGTAGAACCTCTTTGATTAGATGTGGTTTGAAATGGTGAGTTACCTTGAGTTCCATTATAATTTTTATACCTGTTAAGAATAGTCCCATTTCTTTCCAAATAATATTGATAGTTATCCCCAGAAGGATCGTTCTCATCACCATTGGAATAATAATTTTTTTCTTCATCATCATCTAAACCATCATAACCTAAATCCTGCTTAATGCGCTGTGATTCCACGTTATTAAATGCATAAATTATTGACTGAGTTGATGGTGTATTTCCCCAAGCTGATGATTGAAATGAATCTAAGTCATCGACTGGCAAACCATTTTCATATTGCTTTTTTCCATCAGGTAAAATATCTTCTGAAATATTTCCCAAGTGAAAAACTAGCTCACCTGTTTCGCCATCCATTAATTCTTCTGAAAAATTATCCAGGATCCAAAATTGAATGTACTCCACATTAGATTTTTGAAAATTCGTAGTATTTATTTTTCTAAAAATACCGGCCCAATTTTCATCAATTTTTTCATTGAAGTTGTCTATAAGATTATTATTGTAAGGTCCTCTTTCGGTCGGATAATAAGTTAAATCTAGGGTTGTTTGAACTCTTGATTCGCCCTGATATAAATCAACTTGCGGAAAAATTTCATCAATATATATTCTTCTAGTTGAGTTTTTTGAAATTTCATTATTATCAATATCTGACGGCTTGCGTGATCCATAAAAGAGGGGGTCAATTGTGTACCATGATAATTTTGCTCTATTAAATCCAGACCTTAAATCATTATTTCCAAAATCGTAACCCTTATATCCAACAGGTACACTTGAAAGTTTCCAAGACAAAAAATCTCTTAAATCTAATTTGTTTTGAGTTCCCTCAAAATCATCCAAATATACACTGGATGAATTATCATAACCTGAACTTCGTGGTTTAGAAGACTTTAAGTAAGCAAATTCTGATCTGACTGAAATGTTTGAGGGTAAATCTGTATTTGAATTAGTAATCTTATTGACGAATCTAGTTAATAGAGGGATCTCAGAAAAATAACTAAAATTTAGTCCAAATGCTGTATTGTTTACAGGCTCAAATCCATAATTTGATTTTCTTGTTATTGATTTTTCACTAAGATTGATAAATGATCCACCAAATTTAAATTTATCGTTAATAATATGTTCAAAATTAAGNCCTGTAAATCTTCTTTTTTGTTGTGAAAAAAAAGAATTACTTTCAGTTGAAATTTCAATTGGAATATTTGAGTTTTTTAAAGACTCATTTAAAATTTGAACATCACCAGTCTGGTAATTAACTAAATAATCTACACCCTCTTGTAAAACTCGTCCTCCTGCAGTAACAACAACAGAACCGTTTGGTATATTAAATTCGCCCGTTGAAATTGACTGACTCTCATCACTAGCCTTATATTTTCCTCTTATATTAAATTTATTTTTTTCAACATACTTTTCTGCAGTTATTTTACCTGAGGAATAGAGTTCGTTATATACGTATTTCAATTGATTTTCATTGTAAGTTGATATGTCACTGTAATTTTCATTTGAATTACTCCTAAGTTTTTCAAAAATAAACTCTCCGAAAGGTTCAGCTTGTGGAAATATTAGTAATCCATTCGACTGATTTACTGTTACTCCATCAACTACATCAAAAAAACCATCTCCCTCAAAAACATAATTTCCAGATGAGTCTAATTTGTCTAACTCAAATACATTTAAAAGTCTTAATTTGTCTAAATTGTCTGGCCATATTGATTGATCAGACGGCTGTATGTAGTTTAAGGGTGCAGGATTTGAATAAAAAATATCCAATTTAAAATCAGATGAACTAAAATCATAACCTCCAAGGTTATAAATATTTTTCATCATTAAGTTCCATACTGGTTGTTGTACGTTTGTAATAGTGCTTTTCAACATTTTGAGAATTAAATTATTCGTGCTAACTGTTGAATCATTATCAGAGCTGGAAAAATCTCCCTCGTTTGAAAATTCGCCAACTTGAAAAACATTTCCACCAATTGTGTACTGAAAAGCAACAGCAACAACTTCATCATTCTCAAGTGGCTGATTCAATGAAATATAACCAAGTCTATTGTCAAAATCATACTCCGATTCATCTAATTTTCTTGCATTTTCTAAAACCTCATAATCGAATCCCTCTCTTATTAAATTTCCATAATTTGAAAATCCATTAGTTATGGATGATATATTTCTAATTTGGTCATTTAAAAAATTTTGACCAATATTTTTTGGATCAAAATTATTTAATGAATTGTCTGGGTTTTGATTTAAAGCACCGATAAAAAAATCAGGCGCAAAGTCATCAACTACTGTAAACTGAGAAAAATTCTCACCGAGGTCCTGGAAAGCAACTAGGTTTCTAACGTCATCAGTTTCTGAACTTCTATTTGTTATCCAAACTTCAATTCTCGTTATATTAACTGGTGAGTTTACATATGGATAATTTTTTAGAAACTTATCATAATTCAATTTAAAATAGTGAGCAAGGAAAAAATGTTTATTGCTCTCATAGTCAAGGGGAAAGAATGAAAATTCACTAATTGATCCACCTGAAGAACTATTTAATGTATTAGATTGAGATCTTTGTTCTGCAATCACAGCATCGATCGTAGTTCGTCCAAGTTTAAGTTGTGTCTTAAATCCAAAAAGACTTTGAGCACCACTAATTAATGAACCACTCAAAGGCATGCTGACATTCCCCAGCTCAACTTTTTGAATGATATCATCCTCACTGGGGGTATAATCAAGTTTCAAAAGGTTTTGAAAATCAAAATTTGATTGAGAATCATAGTTAGAATTTATTTTAAACTTTGTTCCAATTGTACCATTTAAACTCAATGACAAAGCTTGATTAAAATCTAGACTTACATTACTTTGGTTTCTTACAGGGATTGAAGGGTTATCTCTTTTTGTATATCTAGCTCCAATGTCAATTGCAACTGAACCTTGAGGATATAGTTCAATTTCATTTCCCCCAAAAAGGGTTTCAAAAAAGTTTGAGTCTAAATAAAGATTTGGGACAAGATTTTTTTTATCTTCTTGTCTCTCTGGGTCTTCCAGAATTTTAATCTGATCACTAAAGTAATTTTTTATAATCAATGATCTNTATAATTTTCTGAATTCATCAGAAGTTAAAATTAAAGGTGTNTTTACATTTATATCCCCGATTTTAGGTTGATATATATAGGAATCGGTGTCAGTATCATAGGTATAATTATTTATGTAATTGGGCATTTTTTTCAAATTAAAATCACCCATATAAATCGTATTATTTAAAGTGTCTAATTTTATGGTTTTCTGAGCCTCAACTCTGGATACAAAAAGAAATAGTGGAAAAAATATTATGAGAAATGATTTCTTTCTATTTGAAAAATAATTAATCAACTTTTATAATTTGTTTAAAGCCTTTTTAATTAAACTTTCAACATCTATGCCTGGATTTTGATTATAAATTTGACCAACAACTTTATTGGTTTGTTTATTGGAATAACCCAATACCTCCAGGGCAGAAATTGCTTCACTAACTGAAGAATTTTGGATTAAGTCTGTAGTTTGATCCTCACCAACTAAATTAAGTTTGTCTCTCAGCTCTAATATAATTCTTTGTGCTGTTTTTGAACCAATACCCTTTATAGATTGTATAAGTTTAACGTCTCCATTGGAAATTGCAGAAATGATTTCATTAGGACTAAGTGATGATAACATTGTTCTAGCAGTACTTGCACCGACACCAGAAACAGAAATTAATTTTATAAATAGAAACCTTTCTGACTTCTCATAAAACCCATAAAGTGAATGAGAGTCTTCTTTGATAATTTGATGAGTAAAGAGTTTAATATTTTTTTCATTTCCTAATTTTGAAAATGTATTTAAAGATATATTAATTGAGTAACCAATTCCATTAACCTCTAATACAACCTCCGTCGGTGATTTTTCAATTAAAAGTCCTTTTATATGCGCTATCATATTAAAGGTTTCTGGATTGAGCATCAACAACAGCTATCGCAGACATATTAATTATTTCGTCTACACTCGCTTTTAATTGCAATATATGAGCAGGTTTAGCCATTCCCATAATAATTGGGCCAATAGAAAGTGCCCCATCAATTTCTTTGATTACTTTATAAGTTATGTTCGCAGAATCTAAATTAGGGAAAACTAAAATATTAACCCTTTGACCAGCTAGTTTTGAAAAATCAAACTTATTTCTCAGCATTTCTCTGTTAAGGGCAAAATCAGATTGTATTGGTCCATCGACGATTAAATCAGGGAAACTTCTTTTTATAAATTTAACTGCTGCACTCACTTTATTAGACATTGAGTGATCACTTGAACCAAAATTTGAATATGAAAGCATAGCAACCACAGGCTGAAAACCAAACATTTTTGCTGTTTCAGCAGTCATTTTAGCTATGTATCCCAGCTCATTATATTTGGGGTTAATATTTATTGACGTATCTGCCAAAAAAATGGGTCCTTTACTAGTAATCATTAAATTGGCTGCTGCCACTTTACGAACTCCTTGTGCTTTTCCAATAACCTTTAAAATTGGCTTCACTACCTCTGGATAACTTCTCGAATATCCTGAAATTAATGCATCAGCCTCTCCTAATTTTACCATCATAGATGCATAGTAGTCTCTTNTTCTCATTAACTTTTCAGCNTGACTTAANGTCAANCCTTTATCCTTTCTNTGATTAAAAAATATTTTNGCNTATTTCTTNATTTGTTTTTTNGATTTATCNATACTNAAATCGATAATTTTCAATTCTTTTGAAAAACCTANCTCTAATTCTTTNATNAACTTCTTTATTCTTTTAATTCTNCCNATTAAAATNGGTATTCCAATGCCTTCATCATACACTGTTTGNGCTGCTTTTAAAACATCNAATCTATCNGCTTCGACAAATACAATTTTTTTTGGATTTTGTTTTGCTTTAGCAATTAANAACCTAGTTATCCGGTTGTTGTTTCCAAGCCTTGATTCAAGCTCCTTTTCATATTTTCCCCAGTTGTCAATCTTTATTTTCGCTACTCCCGATTCAATTGCTGCTNTAGCTACACTTAGCGGNACAGTNGAAATTAATCTTGGGTCAAATGGTTTTGGAATTATATAATCTCTTCCAAACATTAATTTTTTTTCTTTGTAAACGACATTAACAATTTCTGGAACAGGTTCTTTTGCAAGTTTTGCAAGGGCATACACAGCTGCCATTTTCATCTCCTCATTAATCTTTGAGGCTCTAACATCAAGGGCCCCCCTAAAAATAAATGGAAAACCCAAGACATTATTCACCTGGTTTGGATGGTCACTTCTACCAGTTGCAATGATAATATCATCTCTAGTTCTTTTAGCGACCGTATAACTGATCTCGGGATCAGGATTAGCCATTGCGAAAACAATTGGGTTTTTTGCCATTGACAAAAGCATTTCTTTTGTCATCATATTTGCCATTGAAAGACCGATAAAAACATCCGAGCCATTAATTGCATCGGCCAAATTTTTAACATCAGTATTTTTGGAAATAAATTTTTGTTTTTCTGGTGTTAAGTTTGTTCTTTCAGAATTGATTGGACCTTTGCTATCAAACATAATTATGTTTTCTTTTTTTAAACCCAGAGCTAAATATATTTTAGCACATGAAATTGCTGCAGCCCCTGCCCCACATATTACCATTTTTACTTCTTCAATCTTTTTTTCAGCNAGTTCAAGAGCATTAATCAAAGCTGCTCCCGAAATAATTGCTGTTCCATGTTGATCATCATGCATTACAGGAATATCAAGTTCACCAACTAGTCTTTTTTCNATTTCAAAAGCCTCGGGAGCCTTTATGTCTTCCAAATTAATTCCTCCAAATGTTGGGGCTATGTTTTTTACAGTGTTTACAAAATCATCAATGTTTTTGGCATCAATTTCAATATCAAATACATCGATGTCAGCAAAAATCTTAAACAAAAGACCTTTTCCCTCCATAACTGGTTTTGATGCTAAAGGGCCAATATCACCTAAACCCAAAACCGCTGTACCATTTGAAATTACAGCAACCAAGTTTGACTTAGAGGTATATTTATAAACGTTTTCAGGGTCTTCATGTATTTCTAGACATGGGTAAGCCACTCCAGGTGAGTAAGCAAGAGATAAATCACTTTGTCGTGAATAATTTTTAGATGGAATCACTTTGATCTTGCCAGGACTTGGTTTAGAATGATATAACAGAGCTTTGATTCTATCTCTTTCGTTTTTCACAATGAATAAATTTTTTTAAGCTTACAAAGTATTCAATATTAAAGGTAATAATTACAATATCCAAATGAAATGATATTATGTTTTGGCTCATTTTTTGAATCGATTGTTTAGGAATTGTTGATANAACATCTAATAATATTATAATAGCTTTAGATGAATTAATAATTGAATTATATTTACGAGCCTCTTTGAAAGTTTTTAATAAAATATTATTCCTGTTACTTTTTTTGATTATTTCGAATAATTTATTTTCTCAGTTGAGTAAAATACATTATATACCTCCGCTAACACACGAATATTCTATTCAAGGTAATTTTGATTCTAATGCACCAGAAGATCAATGGTTCTACATATCAACGCCAAGTATTGATGAAGTTCCATTTACAATAAAGAGATCAAATGGAGACCTGATGTATTCAGGTGTTGTTTCCAATGCTAATCCATGGATTGACAGAGCGGCACCACAAGGAACCGAATACGATTATTTGTTTATAAGACGAGAAGCTACTGAAAGTATGGGTAGTTTAGCTGGATTCATAATTGAAGCTGAAAGCGATATCTATGTTTCCGTAAGATTTAATTCAAATGCAACCAATGGGGGCAATCAATATCACGCTGGAGCACTCGTTAGTAAAGGTGATTCAGGTTTTGGAAAAAGATTTAGAGCTGGTGCCCTTCAAAATCAAACTGGATCTCATTTGAATTTTGCCTCTGTTATGGCTACAGAAAATCAAACCAAAGTTACATTTACTCTACCCAACGGAGTTGAAAGTTTATTTGGGAAAACTGGAACATTTGAAGTTGTTTTGAATTATGGTCAAACATATGTTGTTGCAGCTGAACTAAATACTAATTTATCAAGTTCAAGAGAAGGAATTATCGGAATGCTGATTGAATCTGATAAATCTATAGTTGTTAACAGCGGGTCTGGTACAGGATCATTTACCGCTGATGAAGGGGGGCAAGATTATGGAATAGATCAAATTGTAGGGCGAGAACTTGTTGGAAATGAATATATTTTTATAAAAGGTGAAGGGGATGACCCATGGGAAAATATATTATTAATAGCTGATCAAGATAATACCATAATAAACGTTAATGGATTGCCACTACTGGACGACAATAACAATCAAGTAGTACTGAATAATGGTGAATTCATTATCATTGAGGGAGATAAATATTCAGATCGTGGAAACATGTATGTTAATAGCTTTAATCCTGATGATAAAATTTTTGCGTTTCAAGGTTTGGGTGCTATTTGGACTGCGCAAAACAACCAAAATCGAGCAGCTAGACAAGGAATGTTTTTTGTTCCACCACTAAGTTGTGCGAATGTTGGAGATGTTGATAATATTGCACAAATTAATTTTGTTGGAAAAGAATTTGATGATGGAGGGGCTGTAAGTTTTGTAGCTAAAAAAAATTCATCTGTAACGATCAATGGAAGTCCAATCAACCAGTTTCAAACTCAAGGTCCGTATGAGGTTGATGGAAATCCAGATTATGAAACATATTTGGTAAAAGATCTCGAGGGTAATATAACAGTCAGAGGAGATGATGAACTTTATGTTGCTTATTACAATACAAATTACTCAGCAACCACAGGTGGTTTTTACTCAGGTTTTGCCAGACCACCTACTTTTGATTTAGATGTTGAATTTGAATCATTAGGTTCGTGTATAAAAAGCGACGGATCATCAAACGTTACTATATCAGCCACAAATTTCTCAAACTTTGATAGTATTGTTTGGCAAAAATTAAATGAGCAGACAGGTGATTTTGAAGCCACTAATTTTACAACTGCAGAATTTACCCCGACTCAACCTGGTGTCTACAGACTTAAAGGTGTCCTTGAATGTACAAATATTGATTACGTTTCAGATGAAATACCAATCAGCATATGCCCAGACGATTTTGATGGCGATGGAATAATAGATAACATTGATTTAGATATCGATAATGATGGTATTTCCAATTTTTATGAATCATTGGGGGATGGTAAAATATCTTTTCAGGATCCATTGAATCCAGAAATCACTCTATCAAATGGAACAGTATTAACTGGCCTTATCTCTGGAAATGTTGTTTCAACAAGAGATGATCATGCAATTTCAAATGGATCAGTGGACAGTTCATTCGAATCACAAGTTGAAGCGGGTGTTGATCAAAGCCTAACTTACACTTTAGAATTTAGCGATAAACTAAACATTGTTGTCACTGATTCTGATATTGATGTTGCACAAAAAGTTGGAGAAAGTTTTATTTTAAAAAGCTTACCATCAACTACTAATATAACATTGCTTGATCCTGATGATAATCTTCTTGTGGATACAGATTTCGACGGAACATATGAAGATTCAACACTTGAGTTTACGTCAAACGAAATAAGATTTAAATTCAAAACAAGATCAAATTTAACTTATGAGTTTTATTCCTATCAAATTGATGGAATTAGCTTTACTCACAACTATTCGAACGTAAATGCAACTGGCGAAAGTGTTTTTGTTCCCATTGTAACTATTAAAGATTATAAATTGAATACTGATTCAACTGATGAATTAGACATGTATGATTATGATAGTGATAATGATGGATGTTTTGATGTAATNGAGGCAGGTTATGTTGATGGAGACGGAGATGGAATTTTTGGGGAGGGTATTCCTACTATTGATAATGGCGGTGTTAATTCACGTGGACAAATAATTTTTACAGATTATGAACCAAACGATGAGCCACTTAAGGATAATAATGATGTTTATTATTTTCAAAAAGTTGGTGAGCCCCCGGTGATTACTACTCAGCCGGAATCTGCAATAGCTTGTGAGGTTGGAACCACTGTTGAATTTAATGTTTCAGTTACAAGTAGCGATAANATTATTTATTCATGGTTCTATGCAACCGCTGATCAGCCAAACACATGGATACAGGTTGTGGATGACGATCAATATACAGGATCTAATAGTGAAAAATTGATTATTTCTGATGTGCAGTTAAGTATGGATGGTAATAGGTACCGAGTTGACGTTAGCACGGATGAATATGCTTGTACACAAACGACAAATGATGAAACGACATTGTTAGTTGAAGAATCATTACCAGCTGCCAATCAAATTGAAGATGTAATTGTTTGTGACGATAACTCAGTTGGTGATGACAAAGATGGTTTTATCGCTTCATTCAATTTTGAAGGTTATATTTCTGAGATATTGGGAAATGATCAAAGCGAAGATGATTTTACAGTTACCTTCCATTTATCACAGGAAAGCTCAGATGATTTAAATGATAACGGAATTGGTTTTCCATTTTCCAATACAACTGCAAATAGTCAGAAAATTTTTGTTAGAGTGATGAGTAATAAAACAGAATGCTTTAATTCAGATACATCATTTAATGCGATTGTTGCTCCTTTACCAATTCTGATCAATTCCAATGTGATTGTAGAACAATGTGATGACGATGAAAACAATGATGGAAGAACACTATTTAATTTGACAGAATTTGAGGATGATATTTCAGAAAATTATTTAAATGAATCATTTGAATATTATACAGATCCAAGTTTTTCAACTGATTCATTGATTGATAATCCAGAGTCCTATGAAAATGAAACGCTATTCAATCAAACTATTTATGTCAAAGTATTAACTAATAATCAATGTTTTAGATCTGCTCAAATTGAACTAAAAATTGGAGCTAGTGCTATCGATGAAAGCTTTTTATTAAAGTTTAGTACTTGTGAAACTTCTCCAAGTATTGAGCAAGATGGTATAGAAACTTGGAGCTCATCTGAAATATTTGGAGAAATTACAAATCAACTAATCGCTTCCGACAGTAAGTTTTCAGGGCAAAATATTACAATATTGTATTTTAATAATAAAGAGGATGCCTTGACTAAAAACAATGCAATTGATATAAATTCTACATACACAAATATTACTCCTTTTGTTCAAGATATATGGGTGTCTGTTGAAATAAATGAACTTAATACAATCTCTTGTCTAGGACTTAAAAAAGTTGCTGAGTTGTATGTAGAGCCGAGACCCATTGCCTATCCTGTTTCAATTGAAAGACAGTGTGATGGTGCTCAAGGAGATGACTCCACAGATGGTCTTTTTACATTTGATACAACAACTGTAATTGATCAATTGCTTACCAATCCTGATACTGGGGTGAAACAAGATGAATCTGTGTTGACCATAACATATTTTAATGAAGATGGTTCAGAAATTTCAGCATCTGATTTTAATCCTAATTTCCTAACTGCATCTCAAACCATAACGATTCGAGTTGAAATTGACCCATCCTACCCTGACATTGTTAATCCAGATGGACTTTGCTATGACGAGACAACTCTTGAATTTATTGTAGATGATACACCTGAAGCATATCCTGTAATTATTACGCCACATTGTGATGGAGATGATGGAAATAGTGACGTCGATGGCTTTGATGAGTTTGATACAAGCAACATTACAGCAACCCTCCTAGGACCAGATCAAAGCTTGGATGATTATACAGTTGTGTACCAATACATTGATGAGGCTGGCAATTTATTATCATCCAACGAGCTTAGAAATCCATTCAATACACAAACTCAAACTGTAACTGCAACTATTGTAAATAATCTCAACCCCAGCTGCCCAGCAACTATGGATAT